>Ga0255344_1003467_pt1 | contig 17250 bp, 24 predicted proteins | sample wastewater_treat_5_FD_192414 | JGI IMG/M metagenome (GOLD analysis project Ga0255344, IMG submission 192414) | Wastewater microbial communities from Lulu Island WWTP, Vancouver, Canada - plant18 | ecosystem: Engineered > WWTP > Wastewater > Unclassified | place: Canada: Vancouver, British... | reverse complement strand
AGCCTCCTCTTCAAGTTGAGTGATTACCTTCCTGCCGATATACCTGGTAGGGACATTCACTATTGATAGAAGTGCCTCGTCGCCGGCATCGGAGTTGGGGTCTGAGATGACCCTGAGATAGTCCAGGAGCTTCTTCACCTCGGGACGATTGTAGAAACCCAGTCCATTCTCGATGCGGTAGGGGATCTTGTGCTGGGAGAATGATTCCTCCAAAACCCTGCTCTGGAAGTTGGCACGATAGAGGACAGCGATGTCTTTGTACTCGTATCCCCGGTTCCAGATGAGCTCCTGGATCTCGTTGACTAAGTTGAGCGCCTCCCCTTCTTCTGATGAGCCCTCTAATACGATGACCTCTTCCCCATTGGGATTTTTGGTAATCAGGGTCTTTTCGATCTTTCGCTCATTGTGTTCGATGAGGTTTTGGCAGACCTTGAGAATTTGTGGCGTGCTTCTGTAATTCCGGTTGAGGATGAATATCCTCGATCCTGGGAACATCTGCTCAAAATTGATGATGTTGCGTACCGATGCTGAGATGAATCCGTAGATTGATTGCCAGTCATCCCCGCAGACCCAGAAGCTCGACCCGTTGTTGGAACCTTTGATGAGAGTCTTCAGGATCTCGAGCTGCAGGGGGTTGGTGTCCTGGTACTCATCGATAAGAAGGTGCAGATAACGCTCCGTGTACTTCTCCCTGATGGAAGGGTTTTCGTGCAATAGCTTTAATGCCCTGACCAGGAGGTCGTCGAAGTCGTAGAGATACTTCTTTTTCTTCTCTTGATCGTAGCGTTCATAGATATCGGCAACCTTGGTCATGGTCTTATCGCCTTCGTAAAGGGTTCTGAACTCCTCAACCTGGATGAGATTGTTTTTGGCAAGGGATATCTCCTGCATGACCATGCCGATGGAGAGATTCTTGACCTTCAGCTCCCTCATGATGTTGCGGATGAAAACAAGCTGGTCTCTGCCGGAGAGGATCTCGAAGATCCTCCCTTCGCTACGAAGCAGGTAATGGCAGAATGAATGGATAGTACTCAGAGTGACTCTTGATGCCTGATTGCCCAATACGGGGATAAGTCTCTGACGCATTTCCTCCGCTGCGTTTCTCGTGAAGGTAAGACCCAGGATGTTCTCTGGGGCTACCCCGTGTTCAATGACCAGCTTTCCTATCCTCTCCATCATGGTTCGTGTTTTTCCTGACCCCGGTACAGCGATCACTGCTGCCGTTCCCTCCAGAAAGCTCGCTGCCTTCTGCTGCTCCTTGTTCAAGCTCATGGTTGTTGATCACCTCCTCTTCCAGTACATGAATGCACATGTAGATTCGCCACATAGTAGCCACTAAATCATCGATCAAGGGGTTTGACTTATCCCGAAGGATGTATTTTCTGAGCATCTTCTCCTTTTCCCGAAGAAGACTCTTCATGAATCCGATGACCGCCGCTGTTGGATGATTCTCCAGTAGCAGTCTTATGTTCAATATCCTCCTTCTCCTGTCCCCGTAGATGACAGTCAGATAGTCCTGTGCCGCACTTATCGCTTCAGTTGTCATGGTTCACTCCTCTCGAACCACTCATCGCAGTGCTTCTTGTACGAGCAGTTCTTGCATCGCCAATTTTGTGAACCATCATTTGGCACAAAAACTCCATTGGATATGCCCCTCCAGACTTCGACGATCTTCTTTTCCGCTCGTTTGAAGTCATTCTCGGCTCTCGACGTGTAGTACTGCTCGAACTTCGGGGTTTTGGTTTTGATGAGGCAATCAAATCTCAGCAGGATCTCCCTGTCTGCATGTCCGTTTGCTTTTGCCGCCATCTGGTACAGGGTCAGCTGGAAGTTCCGGTCCACTTCGTCAGCGGAATATGCTCTGCCGCTGGTTTTCCAGTCCACAACGATGATGGTGCCTGATTCATCCTCCTCTACCAGGTCGAAGGCGCCGATGATCTTGATGGGGCATCCTTCCAGCGTGAAGGAAAAGGGTTCCTCGATGGCCAGAACCTTGAATTGATCGTGGGGGCACTTGTGATAGTAGGTCGTGAGTAACTCCTTGCCTTCCAGTAGCAGGGTTTCGAAGCTTTTTCCTTCTGCATAATGGATATTCTGACCACCTGCTGCAGCTCTCCAGTATCTCTCGAAGCGCTCGTGCAGCTCCTTTGCCGTCATGGTCTTCCCATCCTTTTTTGCCTGGTGGAAGTCTGAGAGGGCAAGGTGGATACAGCTTCCAAACTCCAGCGCATCGGCACGAAATTCAGGGGGGAATCTGTCTACCCTTCCCAGTTTGTAAAGAAGTCCACAGTCGATATAATCCCCGATGCTGGATGCCGAAAGATGGGGTTCCTTTCTCAAGTCATTTAATTCCATGGAAATCCTCCTGATGGAAAATACGCAGGATCCTGCGCTTTTTAAAAAGCAGGGGCAGAGACACACCAACCCCTGTGCATCCCTGCCCCGAATGATGAGTAAAGGGAGATAGATGGTTATGATTGGGATTGCGGACTAGGAGCTCTGCTGAAGCTGTCGAATGAGCGATGAGGCATCCTTCTGGGAGAGGTGCTCGATCTTGACGCCAAAGGCATCAACGGACATCTTCTCGAGCTCCTCCACGGAGATTCCCCTTCGTCGAGAGAGGTTGGCGATTGCATTTGCCTGTGCCGACGAGATCTTGGGAACGGTTTCCTGCTTGGTCTTGCCCTTTCCGTTGCCATTGCCACCAGCCTGAGGAGCAGCTTGGGTCTGAGGGGGATTATCCTGATTGGTCTGAGTAACAGGTTCCTGTTTCTTGTCAGGATCGTCCACCTTGTCTGCAATGGACTTTGTCTCCTTCGCTCTGGCGATCTTCTTGGGTGCAGCCTGTGCAACCTTTCGGATGCTGCGGTCTTCCTGCTTGACGTCGATGATGTCTCCGAAATCCCCAATCTCCTCCAGAGCAGTCATTCCCACGTTGGTCATGGATCGGAGAGCTCTGGCGATTGCCCTGGTACTGGCCATGCGAAGAAGATGCTTGGCAACTCGGGGGTGACAGTTTTGAGGAGTGGCATCTCCCACATCGGAAAAGACCTCTCCAGACTTGGAGATCACCGTTGCTCTGCAGATTGCCATGTGGTCGTTCTCCTTGGTGGGAAGCTGTAAGGGTTCCACATCGATCTTGAGGATTCCCTTCTGGTGGGCAAGATCCAGGAGCCCTGCATAGAGAACGAAATCCTTGTTCTCGATTGTCGTGATGAAACGCTCATCGAGTTTGGGTTTTCTTCTCTCCAGGAACTGAGCCTTCTCCTGATCGCCATTGGGAACACAGCTTGCGACTGCCAGGACGTGTTTGCACTTGAAGTTCTGGTCGTTCTTGATTCCCCTTGCGAAATCCCCGCATGTGCAGGAGTACTGGTCCTCTCCCGCATAGCAGACCTTGTAGCAGATCTTCCCCTCGTCGGACTCCACATAGAACCAGGTCTCGTCCACCTGGATGACCCTCAGGTTCTGGGATTTCTCACTTCTTTTTTGAAGCTCCACTGTCGTCATGTTTATTTCCTCCGTTGAAGATGTCTTTGATGAGTATTGCGATGCCTATAACGATCTCCGCAACCCTGATAATGAGCCCTATGGTTTTCTCCTGCATGGCATCCCCTCCTTTCTCAGAAGGGGACTTCTTCTTTTGCTTCTCCCTCCTTGAAACCCCTGCCGTCGGTTTTGATGAACTCAAGGGTATTGGCGATGAGCTGGTAGGTGCTCTTGGATACCCCTTCGTCGGTCTCCCACACGTGTCGGTCAAGAGTACCAATGACAGCGATCTTTGCACCCTTGTGAAGGCACCTTGAAGCAATGTCGGCGAGCTTCTGGAAGCAGACTACCCTGATCCAGCAGGTCTTCTTCTTGGAGCTGTGAAAGGCGATGTTGAAGCTTGTGACGGGATTCCCCTCCGAGCTGTAAAACACTTCGGGGTCCGCACCTAAATTGCCTGTGAGAACGCACTGGTTGAGCATGATGAGATTCTCCTTTCGCTTGAAATTTGTTGGGAATTCAAGAATATCCTTGAATTATCAATAATTTATATATATAGAATCACAAGTTATCCTGGAATTGGGGGGAGGAAGGGATGGCAAAGGAAGATCTCGTCTTTATTCTCAAGAGACTGCTGAAGACAGACGCCTACCTTGAATTTCTACTCCAACTCGATGAAGCCGATTTGAGGACACTGATCGCCTGCATCAGGGATAGGATCGGTACGGAAAAACATTAGTCGATATATCCGAGAAGAGAAGCTAAGTAAAAGAATCCATTGGTATATTCATTGCATTGTTTGTGAATGATTTGCTTTTCATGTCCTGTTCCTGACTGGAGGGTCGGAGATGGGGGAGTTGAAACAGGCATCATTCAGGCTATTCAGGACTATTACCCTCTCGTTTACCATCCTTCTTTTAGTCCCATCCATATACGCAGCTGATATCATCCTTCCAAAAGACACCCCTGTCCGTGTCTTTTTCAGCCCCAATGGCGGTTGCACTCAAGCAATCATTGACACCATCGACAAGTCAAAATCCGAGATCCTCATTCAGGCATACATCTTCACTTCTGAACCCATAGCCAAATCTCTTGTCAATGCCCATAAAAGGGGCGTGATGGTATTTGTCATTCTGGACAAGAGCCAGAAGAAAGACGGGTATTCTCCTGCCACATTCTTCGCAAACCAAGGCATTCCCGCTTACATCGACTCAAATCATGCAAGAGCCCACGATAAGGTTATTATAATTGACCAGGAGACGGTAATAACTGGTTCTTTCAACTTTACGAAGTCGGCAGAGACTCAGAACACGGAGAATGTGCTAATCATCAAGTCATCTGAACTAGCGGGGTTGTATCGGGAGAATTGGATGAAGCATAGGGCTCATGCAGAAAAGTAAGATAGTCTGGCATGAAATAAGAAATCAGGATTGCTAAAGGTCAGCAAGAGGGAATAGGTAATCAGTATGAAGCATAATAATATATTTGAGAAACGCTTATGTCTAATGGTCTTGATGACATTTATTGCATGTGTGTCAATATGCAGTTGTTCGGATTCTACGAGCCAAAAGGATAGAGTTTCGTCTTTTTTATTTTCATCCTCATCACCGCCAGCATCGGTCCCGACATTAGCCCCACAGTGGGCAAAAGAAGTACGGTACGAAAATCTCATTCGGATTAAGGAGGTCAGGGACCTTGTCAGTAAGCACGCTGCAATGGCGAAGAAGAACCTCACTCTAGAAGAGTTAACAGCGTTCTGCGACAAAATGATTCCGTTGGGCATTTCCATTGAAAAGAGTATCGAGTCTGCTCGAACCATAAATGAGCAAATTGGCATAAAGACCGGAAAAGAGTATTCGGATAACTTTTTGAATCCTCCGGGCATAATGATTGTCTCGGCTCTTTGTTCATTTGCACGCAATGGCCAAGTTTTGCGGCAAGTGCAGCAGTATGAAGATGGATGTCTCCTAGAGGCTGTAGTTCCATCAAGCATATGGTCGTATGAGGGTATCCTTTATGTGAGTGTGCGCAAGGCTGGAACAGGAACCCGCGTCGATGCCGCAACCTTAATTAAAGGGCAGATTGTCGACTGGGGCAAGAGTAAGAATTGTTTGGAAGTGCTTTTTGCCGACCTTAAGGCTACCCCAGTGTGACATGCAATAAACCGCTTAATACGAGATACATATTATCCGTGATAACAGCATGCGCTCAGCTTTAATTAGTTCAAGGTAAAGGATCTCCTTTATGACCAAATCTGACCTTATCACCCTACTCGCCACAAAGAACAACCTGACCGAAGTGAACGCCGCCAGGATCGTGAACCTCATTTTCGATGGATTCAAGGATGCTCTGGCAAAGGGTGACAGAATTGAGATCAGGGGGTTCGGGAACTTCGTGATGCGGGAGTATGGTAACTATACGGGAAGGAATCCCAAGACGGGGGAAGAGGTCGAAGTGAAGCCCAAGAGGTTGCCGTATTTTAAGGTTGGAAAGGAATTGAAGGATCTTATAAATATCATTTAAAGCATTATGACATTCTGCCCGTTATCAGAGGGGAACAGAAAACAGTTTTCATCCAGGACAAATATCTTATCTTGGGGGGCATTTTATGGAAAATCTATTGGGCTTATTTATAGGAATTTGTTTAAGTGCAGCCTGTGGTTTTCGCGTCTTTGTTCCAATGCTAGCGCTTGGTCTTGCTTCCCATTACGGCTATATTAATCTCTCACCTGGTTTTCAATGGATTGGATCTGAAGGCGCCCTATATGCTTTCGGAACCGCGACAGTGCTTGAAGTCTTAGCTTATTACATTCCATGGATAGACAATCTCTTAGATGTAATTGGTGCCCCCATCGCCATAATAGCAGGAATAGTAATTACGGCAGCGATGTTGACTGAGCTTTCCCCTTTAGCAAAATGGTCTACGGCAGTAATTGCGGGTGGGGGCACTGCAGGAATATTTCACGGGGGTACAGCAGCAATCAGAGCCGGTTCAACGGGTGCAACTGGTGGATTTGGCAATTTCTTAGTATCCACAGGTGAGTTATTCTTTGCCTCCTCCATATCAATTCTTGCTATTGTTGTCCCACTGGTATGTATTGCCTTTGTAATTATTGGTTTATTTGTATTAGTAAGGAAATTGGTCAGGAGATTCAGACATGCTTAGCGAAACGCCCTCATTCTATAATGTTTAATACATGGGCATGATGGTCATTTAAGAAGGATAAAATTATTATCTAGTATTTAGGTGAATATCCGGCATGAATTCAATAAATGAGCTTAGTACGTAATTGGGGGGTCACTATGGATAGAAAGACGCTAGAGGCTATGTTTATTGATAGCCCGTTGGGCGGAAAATGCTATGTGGGTAAAAGTATTCCCGCAGATAAAGAACAAAATGCAAGAAAGAGCTATAGAATAGACGCAGATGAAGAAGTAATTGCGCTGATTGATGCGACTATGCTTGGTTCTGCTAAGGAGGGTGTTGCATTTGGGCTAAAAGGCATTTACTGGAAAAACAAAATGGAGCAACCCGTAAAGCTCAGTTACAAGCAACTCTCGAAAAGCGAGCTATCATTTGGCAAGCTGCTAAAGAAAGATTCAATATACATAAAATACGAAGATACAAAGTTGGAAATCGCCGATCTCGATATATCAAGAATAAATCTGAATATTATCAAGAAGCTAATGCAGGATATACATGCCCTAATCAATCAGGATGATAGCTCTGATAATCGATCACAGAAAGTTAAAGAAGCATCGATTAGCGAAATGATCAGTCAGGATAATGAACATAGTTATTCTTCGATGCTTAGAAGATATATTGAAAATAATCAACATGACGAAAGAAAGGAAGAACTTGATTTTCTGAGGCAAAGCCTCCGAATTAGCTCTGCGAGAGCAATTGAAATTGAGACTAAGATAAGAAATGAAATATATAATAGTAAAATTAATTATGCCGAATGTCCCAGTTGTCATGTGCAAAATCCTGCAAAGGCGAAATTTTGTATCGAATGCGGGGAGCGACTGTTCAATTCACAAACTCCCAAACAGACAACTCCATTCACGCAACATGTAGATACTCAGTCAATACCAGTGGCAAAGAAATTTACTGGAATAGATCATCTTATAGTTATGGCTGAAAATGGTGATATTGATGCTCAATATAAGTTAGGTAACATGTATGAGGAAGGCGATGGTGTAAATTCAGACGTCGAAAAGGCATTCAAATGGTATAAGAAGGCAGCAGATAATGGACAGTCTGATGCCTGTTTTCGTCTGGGAATGATGTATTCAGACGGCAGCGTACCTTCAAATAGCATGCAAGAAGCCTTATTATATTTTAAGCGTGCGGCAGAGAGCGGTCACATACATGGCCAGGCAATTAGTGCAGCGTTTTGCTTTATGGGAAATCTCTTCGAAGAGAGTCAACGATACTTAAGTCAAAGCTTAAGATCCAATACAGTCGATAAAGAAGAAATTATTCGATTATATCTAGAATGGTGTGCAATGTATTTCTGCGCCCGAGATAATTTTTATCTTTATAAAGATGCTCCAGATAATGTTAGACAAGACATAAGAGAAATATTCGAAATAACATTCACTCGACCCATAATCGTCTTTAGCAGCAAGTCCGGCATGATAGTGTTTAGTGAAAAAAATATTCAGTGGAGAAAACGATTTTTCAGAGATTCCTTATTAGGTCAAGCAGTTGGTCACTTTGTAGATGACGAGTTAGCAGGCTTCGCTGACCCAGTTGATGTATCTCTAAGTACGGTATGTCTTGACTACTCCGACGATGCCTTAAGAAGTGCATCCATTGAAAAAGATATGATCACGTTAAGAGACGGATTTAAAATCAATGTCCAAATTAAGGATAAAACTACATGCAAGCAAGTGGCAGCTCTTATTCAGATATTACATAATGCTGTAACTCAATAGAAGACAATGTAGTTTAATTCCGTGATGTTCCGTAGAAGCAAACGACATTTTACATATTCCCAAAAAGGATTAGAAACTGCTGCTGGAGGAGAAGACCTATTCCCTTTTCTTCGGCAATCTCCCCTCCACCTGCTCATCCTTTAACCTCCAAACCATCTCGCACTCGCACAGGAACCGTTCACTCAGCATAAGCTCCATCATCTCCCGAACGCCCTCCCAGTCAAGTCCCCGCTCATAACAGAAATGGTAGAACCTCCTGAACAGCACCGGTTCTGGTCTGTCATACATGTTACGATGAACACAGTTCCTTGGGTCATTCTCGCACCCCTTCTTTTGAAATAGATGCTGGTTGCTCCTGAGATACGCACGAAGATCCTGGATGAAGCTCCTGAGTCGGGCAGGATCAAGCAAGTAGGTCATGGTCGCCTCTCGGGATTTGAGCTTTTTGTGGGGTATGGTGAGCATGGTGGTGTCTCCTTTTGATGTTTGTTCTCAAAAAGTTTCGGCATAAAAATTGCTAGTTTCTGTGACAGTACATATTTTATTCGACGAGCATTAGCTCTAAAGAAAATATCAAATGCCGAAACAGTTAAAATACCCGCCGTGAAAGCCTATTTGATAATCGTCTCAAAGGGTATCTCTATGTGAACGAGTCAGTAGCCATATTTAAACATCAGGATCTATAAAGGAGAAGAACAGATGAAGAGGACGTTGATTCTGGCGATTATGTCACTTTCGTTCCTTTTTTTAACGACGCCTGTATTCGCTCAGCCTTGCACAACGATTCAGGATGGCACTCTGACTACTTCGTATGGTGAGGTTATTGGTACAGGTTACAATCAGTGGGGTTATAATTATCAAGCGCGGATCTTCAATGGTAAGTATTGCGATGCTTACCAGAATGCAGCTTGGTGCCAAGCCTATGTAAACGATGACATTGAAATGAAATGGAATGACGCTTGGTTGAGCAACAAGGATTGTAACAGTGATGGTTTACTCGATCGTCACTACGGTTATTCATCTTATATTGGCTCTGGTGCGTGGCTGACGAATCATCAGAAAGGGGTCTACACAGACGCGAATGGAAAGAAACAGCGTTGGTCGTATTTTGTTAAGATTATCGCAGCACCGGCAGACGCGACTCTGACAAGCGGTATGTGGTATGCGGCGGATGGCAGTGAGATCGGTGCAGTTATTTGGGGGGAATTCGCGGTCATTCAAGAAATCTATAATGACACAGGAACTGGAGATCACGGTGTTACCTATTTGAGCCCCTACAAAGCAGGTTTTGGTGGTTTCTCGCCAAAGCATTAGAAAGTGGTTAAATCATTGCTGCAAACTTCTCGGCAGGGTCAGAAATGGCCCTGCCTTTATTTTACCGCTAATACGCACCCAATCTTGAGCTGATACCCCAGCCCCCGTTCCCTTGTCTATACCCAGAACCGCGAAAATCGAAACAATTACCGGAATGATTCCGTATAGATAAAGGCCTAAAAAGAAAGGAATGAGAATCTCGTCACTAAGAAATCGCTTGTCGCCTAGTCCGCTATGGAGAAGTCTTATACGTATTTTGCGACAGCACCTTAGGCAAGGGGGGAACTGCATAACTATCATTTATTTATCTTTTTGAAGATAGGATCATCTCTCAGGAATATATTGGTGGTTGCAGTCTCATCATCAAAAACAAGAACAGCCAAACCGTTTTCCAACTTGTCTTTTACCTGTCTGAATTTTGTTGCCGCTGACACCTCAATGTCACCATAATCAGTCCCATCTCTGGAAATATATTCTTCTATGACGCTTTCCAAAGCTTCGGAGCTGAGCTTATTTACCGGAATTCTGTGGATCGACATTGAAATTTGCTCCGTGCAAAAAGGAATTGAATATTTAGGTGGTCACGTCTTTTGGTAGTGTCGCATTTTTCAACCGGCATTCATAAGAATCTTCCTTCCTTGCCCTGTTTACAATAGTCGTCACATCGATTGGATTACCCATCGTCCAATACATGAATCCATCCTCGTCAAAGTATGTCAGTTGTTTTTTGTAGAACCAGCCTTGATATCCAAATCGACGGATGTGCTCAACCAGCTTTATAAAAAGACTATCGTCCACCTTGCTCCTGACGATATAATGGTGTGGCCAATCGGGCATTGTTTTCGCGAATGTCCACACGGTCGTATCGATAAATAATTTCAATTCACGGGAGAATCGTTCCATAACCAGTCACATCAGACGTATCCATTCTAACTGGTATTTTTCGAGATTATGCTTCATTTCCATTATTCAACGAGTAATACCTTTCCGTCGTTCAAGAGCGCCACATTCGAGAAGTAGTCCATATATTTATCCGCATGATCACTGTGAATAGGAATGACCGTCGATGGGTTTAAAGCTTCAGCCAGTCTGACCAAATCCTGGACTTTAGCGTGGCCACCAGTATGCAGGTATTCGATTCGGACATCCTTCTCCTCAAAATATGACCGCAGCTTATGTAACGGCTTGCTTGTCTGAAAGTAGCCTGGCCACATAGAATATATCCAAGTGGCATCCTTGAGGTTCAGGAATTTTTGGATGTCCCAGCGAAATCCAGGTCGAACCAACATTACAGATTGGGGTTCAAGCTCTCTTAACTTTGTCCATTTGATTCCATTTTCCCGGTGCTTTGTCAGAATGTATTTCAATCCCAGTTCTTCAAACCGGTCAGCAAGGAACTTTGGATAGCAGACTCTGACTCTTGGCCAGGATGCTTGTGGAATTCTTGCATATTTCCCAAGTATTTCGAGGATTTCGGCAGTATAGAAGTCTATGATGAAACGTCTTTGGGAGCGCTGTGCAGCCTTGAAGATGGTTACCAGGCGGTCTATATTCTGGCTTGAGGCGCTAACCATGACAATCCCTGGCGTCTCCGAGATCACCTTGGCAAATCTGTCTTCCAGTTCTTCCTCTGTAATGGCGGGCTCGTCTGAACGTGAACCGACCATCGTTCCTTCCATTATCAGGACATCCACATGAGGAGGGTTATTGATTAAATCTTCCTGTAGTCTTGCCTTCCTTCCGTGGGCGCGAAAGTCACCAGTGTAAAAGACGCTCTTGCCCCCAGCGCTAACGAGGAGGGCATACGCATCGAACGCTGAATGGTCCATGAGATACGGTGTTATCGAGAAAGGTCCAATATTGAAGGGTACCTTGCCCCTATAATATTGAAAAGCGCCCGCCTCCGAATCTAGGGCTCTTATCTTTGAGGTAATATCAATCAATTCAGCAGAGGCATTACCGCAATAAAGCGGGATATTGCGAGGCAACATTCTCGCGAGCCCATAATGGTCCATATGAGCGTGGGAGATTACTACACCGTCGATCTTCCTAATTCCCTGCCTGATTTCTTCAAACAGAGGCTGCGGCAGAGCATCTTCCGGATCATCGTCAAATCCACTATCCAGGGGGAGTCCGACATCCAGAAGTATAGTAGTGCCCATATGGGTCAGCTCGATGCAACTACCCCCTACCTGATGTGCACCCCTATGGATAACAAGCTCCATACAGAATCCAAGATGTCCGCTATTGATTCAGAATACTTTCCAGAAGACCTACACTTTTCATAAAGAGATCCGTGCCGGCGCCGTATTTCTCGAACTTCTCACCTGTCTTGAAGTGATCACAGGGTCTTCCATTTAGATCATAGACAATGCCGAACTGGTTATCGTAAATGAACCCTCCGACGAGTTTTGCCAGCTTCTTGGCGATTCGGTAGCTCATCTGATGGGATTGTCTTGTGTGCCTGGATTCGAGGCTGATGTCAGCAAGGGGGGTAAACCAGACTGACTTGGGTGGTTCCTCTGTCCAGAATTCGTTCTTTTCAGGTTTTAAATCGATGAACAGGTCAAGCGTGATGTTTTCCTGAGTGGCGTGGTACCCGTAACGATCCTTACGGAACCCGTTTGCCTTGAGAAACTCAGAAAGTGCTTTCAATTGCTCTTTTGAAAGCTTCTTTTCCGTGATTACGGCAAGATCTAGAGACATAGTAATCTCTTTTTCATCAGCTCAACTAATGAGGGATGAGCGGTTCCCATTCATCCCTCGCCAATTCAGGAAGAGCATCCTCATCGAATATATAAGTTATCTTTTTTCCATTTTTTTCCTTGTAGTTCTTGCATTTCTTGCAATGCTCAAGAAAATCTTCTTCTTTTAGATTAAGCATCATAAATATAATCTTCGTGTCGAATTCGCTGCCGAGGTAGTTCAGAGTCCTGCTCAATACATCAATGTGTCTATTGTGATACACCACTGAATCATCGATCTCCTCAATCAGATCGTAAAACTGGTAATAAGACCTTGGAGCGAGGACAATTATGTCTGCATCATTGAAACGTTTAAAATCTTGGTGGTATGGTATGTTCTCTCTCTTGATTGTTCTATATAAAAAGAGGTTTTTTATGCTTTCTACAATGGCGTAAAGAGGGGAGTTATTGCTTTCCCATGATTTCAGTTCGACCAGGATATGTCTCGAATCATCATTAATAATAAAAATATCGCTATATTCCTTCGGTATTCTCAGAGGGAATTGATTGCAAAAATTCTTGGAATTGGAAAGCGTTATGAATCTCTCGAGAGCTTCCTCGGGTCTAAATCGTTCATCTTGGCTAATTGCAGTGAAGTTGTTCTTCTTTCTGGGGTAAAGCAGCTTTGGGTGAGGTTTGATAGAAATAATGTTCTTTAATGCTTCGTCTAGATCTTTAGGGGTGAATGCCATATCTCCATCCTCGAGATAGTCGCGCCACCCTTGCAGATTACTTATGCGGCAGTAGTCGTTCTTTCTTGCATTGATCTTCGCAATAATCTTATCGAGATTAGTTTTCACCCTTTTTCGTTCACGTTTCAATTTAATAGCCCCTCAGTTCATATGGTTTCATCTGCGGTGCTTAAGATACCAATGTTGCCGTGTTATGAGCAACAAGTATTAAGTAATAGGAACAACTCACGACTGCCTAATTTCACTACCATCCACCCATATTCTCGACCCTTTTCACCATTGACAGGTCTGCTTCAAAGGGGACCTCTGGTGCAATCGGTAGTGGTACATCATGATTCCCTGAAAAGGTGTGTCCTCTAGTTTGAGATTGAATACTATGACCATCAGGTTCTCCAGGTTGGCGATGCTGCTGCCGCGTTTTATCAGATTCCCACGACCTTACTTACACTCTCCTTCCACCTGATCTTCGGGTTGTCGTTATACCTGCCATAGAGATCCCAGATGAACTGGTCTGAAAGGGACTGCTGTAACCTGTCTGCTCTAGTCATAGTCTCTTCATCGTTATGGCCATTCACGGATAATCTCCCCTTCAGCTTATTCGGTTTCCCAATCCAGACTGTCTCCGTCACGTAGGGCAATACCTGTTCAACGACATCAGCGATATTATTGTCCAGCATGGGTTCACAGGAAACACTTGTCTGGTATCCCTTCCAGTGGGCATATTTCAACGATGAGAGTCTCTCCTCGAAGTCGGGTGCTCCAGGTTCCCAGAATCGAAGGGTGTCGGAGTTGCTGGAGCCGATGGTGAACCGGAAGACGAACTGGTCCTTGAACATGGGAAAGACGTCACAGAGTGCCTCAATGCACTCGAAATGGGGCTTGGTCACGATAACTCCTTCATTCCCCGGTGCAAGGAGGTTGGTCAGCTTCTGGATGCATGCTGAGAGATTGGTCGGGGTGATGTCATGGGTCGAAGGGAACATGAATCGCTTCCCTTCCTTGCTTTTCATGTATCTCTTTGAAAGCTGGTCTGTCCGGATCTCCTCATCCTTCCAGTTTTCCGAGGTCTTCCTGCCGAACCGGATGGCCATCGACTTGGCATAGCAATAGCGGCAGTCGTGACTGCACCCCGTCACGCAATTGATGTTGTAATTTGCCCATTCCTTGGTGCCGAAGTTTGGTCTATAATTGTCTTGTTTAGCTTCTCTCATATTCATTTCCTCCATAAAATAGTAAAGCCACCTCGCAATGAGATGGCCAAAAGTCTTTGAATGATAATAGTTGTCGTTAATCTATTAGACTCCGCCTAATACCACGACCATCCTCCCATATTCTTGACCCTGTCCACCGTTGCCAAGTCTGCCTTGAATGGTATTTCCGGTCCATTCGGTAGGGGTACCTCATAGATTCCCTTAAACGGGGTATCTCTCAGCTTTAGATTGAACGCCATGACCATCAGGGTCTCCAGGTTGACGGTGTCCTGGCAGTTGTAGGCGAGTAGGGTTTCCAGCGCCTTCTCATTCTTTTTATCTCTGAATTCCTGCCACAGAATCGGTGCGTGATAACCTTCCAGTCCCGACAGTTCATTTCGATCAATTCCCGCCATTCTCTCGCAACCTTTGAGCCCGCCTTTGAAACCAACGCTCCTCAGCACATAGCGGAGATCGATTTGAACCTGGTTCATCTGAAGTCCAAGGTCTGATTCGATCACAGGCACATCAAAGCACTTTCCATTGTAGGTGACGATGATGTCGTATTCCTGGATATTCCTTTCGAACTGATTGAGGTTCCTACCCCTGACGTAGGTCCTGATGTCTTGCCCGTCATAAAGGGCAATAGTTGTAATCTCCCCTTCCAGACCGGTGGTTTCTATGTCCAGGTAGGCAATCCGGTCCCTGAAATCCTTGAAGAGCCTCCAGCATTGATTTGAAGGAAGTCTCTGGCCAAAGTAGTGAGGGTTTCTTGCTATCAGGTGTTGCAGTGACTCCTCAATTGCTGCTGTCAGGGTCTCCCGTTTCCTTCTGGACAGGATGACAGGTTGGTTACCAAGAAGATCCTCCCACGACAGTACCCCCGCATCCCAGAGCTTTCGTTCAGTGGTGGTCCCTATTCCGCGTATATGATGAAAAGTGTTTTTGAGCATTGACTATCTCCTGCTTCTGGTTGAGTCTAATCTATTGTTCAGCAATAGCGCCAGAGTAAAGAATGAAAGACCACCCCCGCAGATGGGGATTACACGGTGGTCTTTCCTGTTGCAGCATGGGAGACTGCTTTACTGGGTTAGAATATCCTTCGTCTGTCCAATTTCAATTTCATATTGTTTATGTGCATTTCGAACTGTGTCTTCTATCTTACATAAATCTATATCCTGACCGTACAAAAGACGGCTTCTCAGCCTCTCACGTTCCGCATCGCTCATTATATGAAGCTCATAGAATGGTATGTAGTTAACGTGAATACCTATGTATGCATGTTTGCCATCCCTATAGTATGACAACTTAAAACCAGGATAGGTCTTTTCAAGATATTTTTTTCTATTGGTCCATAACCACGGTATCAATTCAGATAGATGACTATCTGAGATAACATAACATAGTCCTTCGTCAGTCCACTTAACGAAGACGCAAAGATCACCTGAAATGCATCTGTCGAAGGAACGGTCACAATGCAATTGATGCAATTCGAAATTCTCATAATCACGATAAATAGTAAAAAATAATGCCCAGAATGCCATCCCCTGAATTTCGCTCTTGGTCGGTAGCGGACCAGATCGCAGGTGTGTCTTAACTGTTTCAATATCTCGATTTTCCGGATCATAGTTCTGCCACCCCCGCTTTGTTCTGTCGGATGGATTATGGTATCTGATTAGCTCAAATGGGATATCCACGGCATTGCATTTTTCGATCATGAGATCTACAAAATAGAATGCGCCTTCTTCACGAAGGTCAAATTCATAATGTTCATTATAAATGATAATCTTCAGGTCAGATGTCGAGCCTGATCCGTATACGCAGTCCAAGAGTTGTTCGACAGTAGGGAATGCTTGTGTGAAATCCGCGTGAACAACACATTTCCTTCCGTTATTCAGGTCGGTCGTCAGCATATCGAATGCAATTCGATTCTTATCGGGTACATGTATATTCTGAATCTCCACATACTCCAGATTTCTTGATTTCAACTCATTTAACATGATGCTGATTATCCTTCCGAGTGGTTGAATAGTTCCGTTGTTCATTACCATTTGATTACTCGATGCATGATTAGACATGGGTATTCTCCTTTCCAAACTAAAGCCCTATTTGCAGTTAATGTTGTTGCTGGACGTATCCAATTTTTCTTGAATCGCTTCTCTGATAACCTCGGATATGCTCACCTCTTCCTTCTCGGCGATCTCGTAGATCTGCTGGAACATGTCCTCTGACAGGGTCACGGATACAGGTCTGCTGTAGATCCTCTTTTTCATGGACGTCACCTCCTTGCTATTTGGTTGTAATGGGAATTTGGATTATGGCGTGCCAATTAGGTCTTATTCACACAAGAAACATTTCCATCATCATCGATTCTAAGACCATACAAATAGCTGCAATCGCAATTGAACCAACGGTCACCATCTTTATACTGAAACATGTCTGCTGCCGCCTCCCAATCCAGGTGTTTTTTAGTGCAGAATTCAACGAAGTAGTTGAGGTCATCCTCTTTATTAGCGTGACACCACCAAATCATAGCTCCCTTTTCATCAAGGCCGTGATCCAGGTGGGCCATGAGATACTTTTGCAGCTTATTCACGAAGGCTTTCATATTCTTCTTGTCTGACAGATATTGAGTTGTCTCTTTCTTGCTCCTCATTGACTTTGGCATAGTGCATTCTCCTTTCATGTAGGGTTATTTCTGAATTATAAAAAGCTATCCGCGATGTCACCTCCTTCCTGATTGAGATATTTTCCTGACCTTTATAATTTGTTCTACCTTCAGATACAGATCAGTTCAGGAATGTATCTTGAAAGACTCATTCCTGGATCTTATCCCTTCATTATATTTGTTCTGGCTGGAGATACAGATCGGAGGAAGAA
>Ga0255344_1003463_pt1 | contig 17259 bp, 15 predicted proteins | sample wastewater_treat_5_FD_192414 | JGI IMG/M metagenome (GOLD analysis project Ga0255344, IMG submission 192414) | Wastewater microbial communities from Lulu Island WWTP, Vancouver, Canada - plant18 | ecosystem: Engineered > WWTP > Wastewater > Unclassified | place: Canada: Vancouver, British... | reverse complement strand
TTCCCATTTATTTCGACAAGTATTTCTTGAATATCATCTTGACATTGTCCGCAAACTGTACCTGCTTCTGTCTCTTCACCAACTTCTTCAACCGTTTTTAAGTTCTTCTCTTTAATGGCTTTTACTATGGTGCTTTTATAAACATCCATACAAGTACATATTAATTTATCTTCTTCCATAATCATTTGGTTTAAGCAAGTTCAAAAATTTTCATATCTTCTTCTACTGTTGTAATGGTTTGTACTCCAAAACTTTCTTGTACTGCTTTCAATAGATTTGGAGTTAACCACGCTGGTAAAGTCGGTCCAACATGAGTATTTTTAATGCCAAGATATAATAAAGCAAGATGTACGATAATTGCCTTTTGCTCGTACCAAGCAATATTGAACACTATCGGAAGTTTGTTTATATCATCTAATTTTAAAACTTCTTTTAGTTTCAATGCAACAAATGCCCAAGAATAACTATCGTTACATTGTCCTGCATCTAATACCCTTGGAATGCCACCAATATCGCCTAATTTTAATTTGTTATAGCGATATTTTGCACAACCTGAAGTAAGAATTACGGTATCTTTTGGTAGTTGCTTTGCAAATTCGGTGTAATATTCACGAGTTTTTTGTCGTGCATCGCAACCTGACATTACAACTAGTTTTTTGATTGCTCCAGAATTTACAGCATCAAGGACTTTGTCAGCAAGTGCAAGAACTTGATTGTGTGCAAAACCGATTGTAATTTCGCCTGTTTCTATTTCTGTGGGAGGTGGACAAGTTTTTGCTAATTCAATAATTTCTGAAAAGTCTTTGTGTCCGTTTGGTAGTTTCTTTTCAATTCTTTTCCATTCAGGCATTCCTGTTGCACCGGTTGTAAAAACTCTGTTGTTGTATGTTGTTGCTTTTCGTGGTGGAACTAAACAGTTGGTTGTAAATAAAATAGGCCCATTAAAAGTTTCAAATTCTTCTAACTGACGATGCCATGCATTACCATAGTTACCAACCAGATGTTTGTATTTCTTTAAATTTGGATATGCATTTGCTGGCAACATTTCGGAATGTGTGTAAATATCAATTCCTTTGCCTTCGGTCTGAATTAAAAGTTGCTCTAAATCTTTAAGGTCGTGTCCGCTGATTAAAATTCCAGGATTTTTGCCAACTCCGATTTTTACATTCGTAATTTCTGGATTTCCGAATGTTTCGGTGTTTGCTTTGTCTAACAGTGCCATGACTTTTACACCATATTCGCCTGTTTTTACAACCCAATTAAAAGCATCGGTCAATTCTATTGGCTTGGTAATCATCACCAAACTTTCTTCCATAAAATTGTAAATTTCCTGCTCTTCAAAACCCAGATTGAAGGCATGTTCAGCATAAGCCGCCATTCCTTTTATTCCAAACAAAACATATTGTTTCAGTCCGCGAATGTCTTCATTGGAGTCGTAAGTTAATGTTCCAACTTCTTTTGCTTTTGCATTAAAGTCTTCATCGGTTTTTCCGCTCCAATTGATTGACGGATGATTCTCTGCAATTTTAACTTTGCTTTTTAATTCATCACGATACTTAATAGCATCTTTAATTGCCTGAATGATTGATTTATCATCAAAATTTGCATTGGTGATAGTCATAAACAGACAATTAGTAATGTGTTTACTCTCGGCATTTGTGTCTATTCCTTGTTTTCGGGCTTCAATTGTCAAATACGAAAGTCCTTGACAAGCAAACATTAACAAATCCTGAAGATTAGAAGTTTCTTCGGTTTTTCCGCAAACTCCTTTAATTGTACAACCTGTATTTTTGGCTGTTTCCTGACATTGATTACAAAACATAATTTTAAGTTTTTAGTTATTAAATCCCATTTCAGGGTTTTTCTCTCCAAATTTTTCGTGTAAAATATTCATAATTTCATCCCGTTTTTTACCTTTCTTTTCCGATTCTTTAATCAGAAGAAATACTTTAAAAAAGGATGATTGTGCAATCTCAGAAGAAAAATGTCCAATTCCCTGATTCCAAATAATCAAAGAAAACACCTCTTCTAATTGCTCCACTGTTATACCAAGATAATACGCTTTAATAATTTCCCGGGTTGCTTGTCTTATACGACCTAAACCTACCGCATTTGCCAACGAGATAAGAAGTTTAAATTTTAGTTCGATTGCCGGGTTTTCTTTATTCCAGATATTATCCCAAAAATTAACTGTTAAATCGGCTATTCTAGGGTCAATGTCTGCATATCGTGGCATTACTATTGGCTTAAGAGGTAATTCTTTGTCTTCTTTTTCAATTTCATTTTCCCTAAAAAAATAGCAGTAATAATTATTCTCTGCATCTTTTTCAATGTGATAATCAAAACCTAAATTCTTAATTGTACTATACAACGGAATCGGCTCAAAATTCTGGATTATAAGCAGCCCCTTGCCCTTTTTTGTTTGTTTTGCCTTAAAAACAATTGCCTGTAAGAAATTTCCTTTTAAAGTTCTTACATCAAACTCTTCAAAATCATTTTTGTTTTTAAACCATTCTTTCATATTATTCCCAATTTAATAAACGTTTTTCACCCTGCAAGTTACGAATTTCTGTAATATCTTGACTTACTTCGATAACACCTTTATAATTACCGTTCTCATCTCGTAAAGCAAAATATTGTATTAAAATGAATTTGCCTTTCATTTGAATCCAGAAATCAGCTTTGTCTTTTTTACCTATTTTAAATGCCTCAACTATTTTCTCTACAATATGCACGCTTTCAGGGGGATGACAATTCTGTACCAACCTTCCGACAATTGCAGGAGAACGTGGAAAAAAACGGTCTTTTGCCTTGTTAAAAAACAAAACTTTATCGTTTTCATCAACTATGGTTATATCCACTGGTAGATGATTGAAAGCCAATAAAACCTGTTCTGCGTTTAAACTTCCTGTATCGGAAATTATGTCTCCCTTTTTATTATTTTCTCTCTCTTTATTTAATTTACCGGCATCTGTATCTTTGGGTTTTTCAGGAGCTTCAATAAATGGAAAAGGATATTCAAAACTTTGTATATGCATTTGATTCCATGCTTCCTCATTTACCGTTTCGGTAGCTACAGGAAATATTATTATGTTTTCCTTTTGAATCATTCTGAAAACCAAAGAGAAATATTTTCCTAAGAGTTTGTTGAAATCTTGCCATCCTGTTTTGTCTGATTCGAGCATAGAAATCAATTCTTTTAATGTTTTCCTAATATCATCGTGCAACGACCACATTACTTTTAAAGGACGATAACTTTCCCAAAGCTGCTCAAGATAAGAAAAAAGAATATTTTCTTTCTTAATGTAGTGAGAATCAAATTCTTGAAATTTAATAAAATGTGACAACAGCTCGCTTTTAAGTTTATTAAATTCAGATTCTTCACGACCTTTATAATTTCTAATTACCTTTTTAACCTGATTCAACTTAAAAGTGAAGGCTTCATTTTCTAACATTAGATAAAACAGGAAAGAGCCATCAGAAGGTTTTTTCCATTTATAACTATCAAGGCTTTTAAAAAAGACATTTATTATTTTCTCAATATCTCCTTTAATTTGTTCTGGTGTTATTCCCATCTGCATCTGCTTGTCCTCTAATTTCAGCATATCGTGAGGAGTAATATTTTCAATGGCATCCTTGTATGTTTCTATCAAGGTTTTGCCATCCTCACCATTCATCATGCCTAATGTAAAAGCCATAAGAGCTTCTAACCGTTTTTCTGAGTTGTTAATGTATTCTGACATATGTTATGTTTTTAATTCGACATCATTTTCAGTCTGCTCTTCTATTATTGTGGCTAACGGTTGGCGGTATGAAACGTTGGGGAGTTCGAAGCACTTACCTGTCAAAATGAGAGTAAGTTAAAAAAGAGTGATGCAGTTGAGTTAACCACATTACCCCCCAATGCTTTATGACCGCTTGTTAGCCACAGTAATTATTTCCCATTTATTTCGTCAAGTATTTCTTGAATATCATCCTGACATTGTCCGCAAACAGTACCTGCTGTTGTTTCTTCACCAACTTCTTCTACAGTTTTTAAGACTTTTTCCTTTATGGCTTTTACAATTGCACTTTTATAAATTTCATTACAATTGCATATTAGAATATCGTTTTCCATAATCGTTTGGTTTAAGCAAGTTCAAAAATTTTCATGTCTTCTTCTACTGTTTTGATTGTTTGTACACCAAAACTTTCTTGTACCGCTTTTAAAAGATTCGGCGTTAGGAATCCTGGCAAAGTCGGCCCAACATGAGTGTTTTTAATGCCAAGATATAATAAAGCAAGATGTACGATAATTGCCTTTTGCTCGTACCAAGCAATATTGAACACTATCGGAAGTTTGTTTATATCGTCTAATTTTAGAACTTCTTTTAGTTTCAATGCAACAAATGCCCAAGAATAACTATCGTTACATTGTCCTGCATCTAATACCCTTGGAATGCCACCAATATCGCCTAATTTTAATTTGTTATAGCGATATTTTGCACAACCTGAAGTAAGAATTACGGTATCTTTTGGTAGTTGCTTTGCAAATTCGGTGTAATATTCACGAGTTTTTTGTCGTGCATCGCAACCTGACATTACAACTAGTTTTTTGATTGCTCCAGAATTTACAGCATCAAGGACTTTGTCAGCAAGTGCAAGAACTTGATTGTGTGCAAAACCGATTGTAATTTCGCCTGTTTCTATTTCTGTGGGAGGTGGACAAGTTTTTGCTAATTCAATAATTTCTGAAAAGTCTTTGTGTCCGTTTGGTAGTTTCTTTTCAATTCTTTTCCATTCAGGCATTCCTGTTGCACCGGTTGTAAAAACTCTGTTGTTGTATGTTGTTGCTTTTCGTGGTGGAACTAAACAGTTGGTTGTAAATAAAATAGGCCCATTAAAAGTTTCAAATTCTTCTAACTGACGATGCCATGCATTACCATAGTTACCAACCAGATGTTTGTATTTCTTTAAATTTGGATATGCATTTGCTGGCAACATTTCGGAATGTGTGTAAATATCAATTCCTTTGCCTTCGGTCTGAATTAAAAGTTGCTCTAAATCTTTAAGGTCGTGTCCGCTGATTAAAATTCCAGGATTTTTGCCAACTCCGATTTTTACATTCGTAATTTCTGGATTTCCGAATGTTTCGGTGTTTGCTTTGTCTAACAGTGCCATGACTTTTACACCATATTCGCCTGTTTTTACAACCCAATTAAAAGCATCGGTCAATTCTATTGGCTTGGTAATCATCACCAAACTTTCTTCCATAAAATTGTAAATTTCCTGCTCTTCAAAACCCAGATTGAAGGCATGTTCAGCATAAGCCGCCATTCCTTTTATTCCAAACAAAACATATTGTTTCAGTCCGCGAATGTCTTCATTGGAGTCGTAAGTTAATGTTCCAACTTCTTTTGCTTTTGCATTAAAGTCTTCATCGGTTTTTCCGCTCCAATTGATTGACGGATGATTCTCTGCAATTTTAACTTTGCTTTTTAATTCATCACGATACTTAATAGCATCTTTAATTGCCTGAATGATTGATTTATCATCAAAATTTGCATTGGTGATAGTCATAAACAAACAATTGGTAATGTGTTTACTCTCGGCATTTGTGTCTATTCCTTGTTTTCGGGCTTCAATTGTCAAATACGAAAGTCCTTGACAAGAAAACATTAACAAATCCTGAATGTTAGAAGTTTCTTCGGTTTTTCCGCAAACTCCTTTAATTGTGCAGCCTGTATTCTTGGCTGTCTCTTGGCATTGATTACAAAACATAATTTGATTTTTTAAGTTGTTAAAAAGTTACAGTTTTATCAGACCAAAGCACCATATTCAAACAATCATTCATTGTTGATATTGGGCAACTTGTATTATCGTCTAATTGTCTTGATTTAAGGCATGTTCCGCAAGCCAATAGCTCTCCGCCTTCTTTGATGAAACTATTTAATTGTTCATCAACATTGTATTTCTCATGTGTCAAACCCTCACATTCAACAGCTTCTCCCATTAAAAATACTTTAACTTCATGTCCTTGTTTTTTTGCTGTAACAGCAAACCGAAAAGCGTTCCACGCTTTTTCGTACTCTTTTGTTTCTAAAATTATTCCAATTTTCATAAGTATTTATTTGAGTTTACAATAATTTGGTTTGTGTTGTGGGCTTAGGCGATTTTACAACTAAAATTCTTGCTTTTGATGTTGATGAATTCGACAAGCAATGTACAATATCTTTTGGACTTTCGACCAAATTGTCTTTTTCAATTGTCATTGTTTCGTCGCCAACCCGAACATCAACTGCACCCTCTAGAATGTAAAAAAATACATCAACTGGGGTAATATGAGGTTTAAGCGTTTCGCCTGATTGTAGTGTTATGTGCATTGCTTGTGCGTTGTCATAATCGTAAAGTTTTCTTACATCTACTTTGTGAGGTGTCTCAACTTTTTGGGTCTCTCTTACATTTATTATTTTCATATTATCTATCGTTTAGGTTTCTTTTTATTGTGGCTAACGGACAGCGGTATGTTTTTGTTGCCGATTTCGGAGCACGTCACTGTCAAACCGTGATGAAGTTTGAAGCGAGCCACAGACCTTGATTTCAGAACTATCTCGGCAATAAAATATACCGCATGTTATAGCCCGTTTTTCTTTCATCCTTCGTCAAATATTTGGTCTGGAAAAAGAGTCATTAAATCCGTAACTATCTGATAGTCTATGCTTATTTTCAATTCTGGAATGTTTACGAGTTCCTTGTTTCTCAGTTTCCTAACTATGACTGAATTTTCATTTTCAGAAATCCATTTCTTTACGCGTTCGACTACTTCTGGTTTTGGCTTTTTATTATCGTCAAGATTCCATTTTATTCTTCTGTATTGGTCAAAAGCCAAAAGTTGTTCAGGGTTTAATGATACGAGTTCAATATCTTCAAATCCCCTAAAATCCACCATAAAACCCTTGTTTCTCACTAATGCAGTCCCATAGCCAACACAACTTAATCCAACCCCTGCAAATAATACTTTTGCATTATGAGGTTTGGCATTATTAAAAACCTGCATTGCTAAATCTCTGTCATAAGTCAAATGAGTTCCATCCGCAGGACCTGTTTTGACCATTACAAAGTAAAGTTGCCCATTCTTTTTTAGAATAAGCTGTGGATTTAAGTTAAGGTCGGTCGTGCCGTCAACCACTTCATATCCTTCTTTTTGAGCAAATTTATAAATTATGTCTATTCCAAATTCGTGTATCTCTTGTTTTGTCAACAAGTCTTTGGGGTCAACATTTTGTCCTGCTCGTTTCTCCGCTTCTGCGAATCTGCTGAATACATCGTCTTGGTCACTCATTTTAATATTTTTTTAGTTCGTTAAGTCCGATTATTGGATTCGGATATTCTGTTCCTTTTGGGGTGAATGCAATTGCTTCTTTGAAATACTCTTTAGCTTTTTCGTTATTGTTCATTTCAGCATAAGCCACTGCAATGTTGTTTAAATATGTCGCATAAATTTTGTTCCAAGTCAAACAGTCCGCAAATGTATGAATGAAGTTTGGTAGCACATATCTCACATTGTCTTTGTCAATGTAAAGCAGCCCACCATAAATTACCTTGTCAGAAAATTTAATTGCTGTTTGTCCGTCCGGAAAACGAATACTTGAAATTCCTTCTGTCTTTGCGTAGGCTGTTATGCAGTCAATTGCCCTGTCTAACCAGAACTTATGGGTTGCTTTTTCTCCCAAAGTTTCAAGTCCGAAAAATTCATTGTCTTTTGAGTTTTTCAATTGTAGATAAATGTTTTGAAATATCGCATTCACACCGTTCAAATATGAAATGATTGCGTCTCTTAGTCGTCCTTGTTTTTTATACTCAATACCAAGGTCATTCCAATAACCATAGTCAAGTGGATTTTCTTTTGTCAATCGTTCAAGTGTTGAAATATCTGTCATTCTGTGTCGTCTTTAAAATGGGCTATAACGGTTGATGGTATGGTGTCGTGCGGGATTACGAGGCGATTGCCTATCAGTATACACCGACTTTTTTTACGAGCCACAAACGCTTGAAAACCACTGAAACCCGCATGCACTATACCATTTGTTAGCGTTTCGTGCTTTTTATTCAGTCGAGTTTTTGTCAAATTTTTCATTAGGGAAACCAATCAAGCCTCTTAGGAATCCATGAATAATTGCAATTGGCAAACAAAGAATACCAAATATCAGCATCCCTAATTCATAAAACAGTGTGCTATCTTTGTATGGTTTTCCCTGAAGTCTGGAAAGAAATGCGCTAAAGGGGATTCCGTACATATTTCCTGCAATCATCATTTGAGATGCTGAGAGAATAATACTTGCTTCTTTTTTACCATATTCTTTTATAATAGAATCGTAGGCATATTTTTTAGGGAATCCTCTTGAATCGGCAAAGTGCTGGGCAAACATGATGGCTTTTGCTTCTTCTGGCTTAGTAAAATTATTTCCTCCGCTCAAAAAGCTACTTATTTCTTCATTACTCATACCTTGTTTTAGAGCCATTTGCGTATGCTGATATGAACAGGCTGCGCAACCATTTACTTCAGTTACAGCTAATTGCAAACGTTCTACAAAGTGTCTATCAACTAATTTAGTTTTATTATTTCTAATCAGTTTAGACATTGCCCTCGGTGCAAAAACAAAAGAACGATACAATTCCCATAAACTGAACTTTCGTTTAAATTCATTTCTTTGAATTACTGATTCTGACAGACTTACTTTTTTAGTCATATGAATGTATTTTTAGCTACGGTTTGTCTTTTTGCATGAACGCTAACGGGCCGGCGATAAAACAAGTTGCCGAAGGCAATTTGCCCGAAGGGCGTAGTGACCGAAGGGAACGAAGTTTTATTGCCTGTTGGGCGCTGTTAAATGGCGCGTAACCACAGCGTTTCTTTTCCCGGCCGATTCTCTTCTCTATTTGCATTGAGCGGCACTCATTAAGGGGAGTTGGTTGATTCTCTTTATTTTCAATTACCCCAATCTATTCCATCAAAACCAAGAGACCTTATTTTTCGCCTTTAAGAACTTAGTACTCCCAAGTTATAGATCAGCATAATAAAACCGTAATCCATCTTGAAATGGTTGTCAATTACAAATTAGCAATTTAACATCCCAAGCACTTTTAATGCGTCACTTAAAGCTCTTACATCATGCGTACGGATGTAATCCACACCCATATAGCTTATATAAATTTCAGCAGCCAGGGTCGCTGGCGTTCGCTCGTTGACTCCTCGCCCAACAATAGTTCCTAAAAAAGATTTCCGAGAAACCGAAACAAGAATTGGTAATTTAAAGTATTCTTTTACTCGAAAAATATTTTTCAAAACATATATTGACGTTTCTGGGTTAGAGCCTAAGAAGAAACCCATCCCTGGGTCTAAAATAATTCTTTCGGATGAAACGCCTGAATTTTGAAGTGAATTTATTCGTTGCGAAAAGAAATCAATTATTCCATCAAATATATTTTCGGGAACAGTTTCGATTACTTGGGCTTTCCCAAGCCGCTGTATGGAATGCATAACAATGAGTTTGCAATTAGATTCTGCCAATTCAGGATATAATTCTGCGTATGGAAACCCTTGAATGTCATTTAAATAGTGGACATTCTTTTTTAAAAAATATTTTTGAACTTCGGGTTTGAATGAATCAACAGAAACTGAAATATTTTGAGAATGCAATTTGTCGATGACATCATTTAAACGGATTATTTCCTCATGAGGCTTTACTTCTTTTGATTCAGGATTACTGGAAGCGGCTCCTACATCAATTATGTCAGCGCCATCCTTAACAAGTAGAAGTGATTTCTCTATAGCTTTATCATAATTTAAATAAAGGCCGCCATCTGAAAAGCTGTCTTCAGTAATGTTTACTACACCTAGTATTGTAGGCTTTTTTAATTTCATATGTTTTTTCACTTTAATTGCCTTTTCTATTCTGCTCTGTCTGTGGTTTTATTTCATATCTTTTTAATTTAATTCGCGGATTATTGTTTCCCTAAACTGTGCCGCTCGTCTTTTGTTTTTATATTTCTCGGCCGGGCTATTTATTTAACGCGCCATTTAATTGCGCCCAACGTCTGGCGGCTTGGCGCAGGGCGGGGGAACACAACTGTTCGCGCGGGTGTGAACGCTTGAAAGTCCGACAGGACTTTCTGCGGGCATACACCCCGCCTTGTGCCAAACCGCTTGTTGTGTGTTCGTGTATTTTGCTTTATTTCATTGTTTTATCTCTACGCAAGGCTCCCATAATGAAATTCCAACATCTTTTTTGTTTTGTTTCCATATTTGAAAATCTTGAAAGGTGTCAATATTTTCTTCTATTACAGCTTGATAAATATCTATTCCGAAAATTTTTTCTTTATGTCGTTCACTTTCCCATTTTATTTTCAGAATAGTTTGTTTCATTTTTTCGGTCAATACTGAACTTATCTTTTCAGTTACTCGTTCTATCACTCCCGCATATAACGATTCATTCTTTATGTGCATAATATCAATTGTCCAAATACGCTCAGGCACTTCTTCATACAGTAAATGCCACTCCAAACACATGTCGTCCTCTTCCAATAGGTTCTTGTAAAAAACCTCTTTGATTTTAGGGTTCTGGCTGATTTTAGCGATTGCGTTAAAACTTTTCTCTACTGAAAATTCATCGGAATACACATGAAAATCAATGTCTAAATGACTCATTAAAAGTCCTGTTTTGACAGAGCCAACCAAATTGCAAGTTGAATTTAATTCCTCATATATTTTTTCAATTTTCAATTCTCTGATAATCTCGAATGCTTTCTGCAAATTGCTTTCTGCAATATTTTCTAAATTTTCCATGCTTCGTCATTTTCTTAATTTGTACAGATTTTTCAATTTGTCGTGTTCAGCTTACATGACACACAACGTTTTGCGGCTTGGCGTAGTGGCGGATTTTTAGCACAAAAGTTCAATCGAAGAACTGCACTTGAACCTACCACAAAACTGTCATACGAAGCACTGCACCCGCCATTACGCCAAACCGCTGTTACCAGCTGCCCTTCTTTTCTGTCGTGTTTGTTCATTGTCATTTCGTGTTTGTCTTTGTGCGTTGGCTTGGTGGCTCTTTTGCAAAACTTGGCTTTAGCGTGGGCTTGTGCGGTTTTGCAAATGTGCCACCAAATGCGTTGGCTTTTCTATTCGTTTAAAGTATTTTCTAATGTCGTCTTAAATTCGTTTTCGTTGTTGTAATTGTAGAACGGAACAGCTGTTATCAAATATGTGTCTGTGTGGATTTTGATTGTCTTTTGTTCAGTTCTGATTTCTTTCAAAAAGTCTTCTTTCCATTTGTCGTGTCCTTTTAAATGCTCTCCTTTGGGTTCTATGAAAACCTGAAAAGTCATTTGTTCTCCATTACGCTGTTTGCAGAATAGTAAAAAGTCAGGTTCAAATGCTCGTCCGAGTTTGTCAAAGATTTTAATTTCTCTTTCGTTTCGGATTAGGTAAATGTTCTCAAACTTTTGATTCAGTCCTTCAAATCGTCTGGAAAACAGTTCTACAAATTTCTTTTCTTCACTTGTTCCGTAGTTAGCATTATAAACATACCAAGGTTCGTTGGCTACCAATGTTTCTTGTCCGTCTGCTCTTTCGCTGTCTTTGTAAACCTTGATTTCTTTGTCTTTGAAAACTTTGTGAATTGGTTCTTTGATATAGTCTGAACCTTCGTATTCTGTTGAATTGCTCTTTATGTCTGCTTCAATGCTTTGCAAAAGTCCGTTTAAGGCTTGTAGGTAGTCGAAATAGCTAATCTCATTCAGTCTGTTAGCTGTTCCGCTAAATGTGATTTCCAACCCTGCTAAAAAGTCTGTGCTGTCAATGAAATTAGATAGTGAACCAACACTTGGAAAGTAATGCGATAAACTGTCAAAATAGAAAAACGGGTTTTGACTTAATGCAAAACGGATTGTGTTTTTCGGAATTTCAATCAGCTTAACATCTTTGGTTTTTATTACTTCATCATTTGATTGTGTCGGTTCCAACTCAAAAAATGCACTCGACATTCTGCCAACTCCCGAAGATAAAGTGTGTCGGTAATTGGTTTTCTTAACTCCTAAATCGGCAAACGATTTTATGTTGTCAAAACTCTTTGGCACTTTCTTATTGAAGAAAACGTGTCCGTCTCTGTAAAAATCTGTTTTCTTGAATTCGGGTTTTAAAAATAAATTGAGCTGAACCAAATTTGCATCATCTTCATAAATACCCGAATCCACAAGGGCTTTCTTCAATTCTGAAATGTAACGGCTATCTTCTTTGGTGTGGTAATACAATTCTTCCAACGTTTTTAAGTCGTTGGAAATATCATCATCAAATTTTCGGGTAAACTTGTCTTGCCCTTCTTCTAAGGCAAACGGATAATACCTTGCACCACGTCCAATCAATTGGGCTTCTGAAAGTGTTGTTTTACCCGGCTTCCCGTCTTTGCCGTCTCGGTCTTCGTAAAGTCGAACAATGTCAAATAAATTCAAAACGTCCCAACCTTCGTTCAGTTTCTGAACGGCAAAAACGGCACGGATTGGATTGTTTTCATCTTCCAAAGTGTTGAGCAAAATTTGATTCTGTTCGGCTTCTGCATCATTGTTGGCACTTAGGCAATTTTCAAATTTAAAATTGGCTTGAATGCGTTTTACTATTTCGTTGGCTGAAATGCTTTTGTTTTCAAAAAATCGGAAAGCCTTTTGAACGATTGCAACAGTTGAAGTCTTTTGAATTTTTTCCACCATTGCCACTGAAAAATCATCAATCAGTTTATGAAATTTCTCCTTGTTTTTTTCAGATTCTGCTATTGTCTTTTTGGCTTTAAACAGAATTACGGGCTTCAAATTGATATTGTTTGAAGTTGCCAATTCCTGACGATACAAGTTTAAAATCAACGCCTGAATGATTCTATCTTGCTCGTCATACAAGGAACGAATAAGGTTTATTTCTTTTGAATATTTGTCAATACGGAATTGAGCAAGGTCGTATTTGAAAATTACCTTGTCTTGATAGTGTTTAACTAATTCTGCGGTGGCGGTGTCAATGGTTGCCGTAAACTCCAATAAGATATTTTCAAAATTGGAATCGTGAATTTTCTTTACGGTGTCTTCCCAACTGCCAAACAGATTGCCCGACTTTGTTCCTGCGACCAAGTGGTGAGCTTCGTCTGCAATCAAAACCAATTTTTTGTCCTTAAAATCTTCGTAGGTTACGCTGTTTTCCTTAGTGTTGTTCAGGTCAATATGAAGCTGTTGAATGGTGGTAAACTTTAAATTGATATTCTGATTGTCGGCTTCTTCAAAGTTGTCAATCGCTTTGATTAGCACTTCTTTTCCGTCAATGACAATTTTCTCGTTGAACAAGTATTTTGAAGCCTGTGGATTGAGAAAATTGTCTTTGGTTTTTTGAATGATATTGTTGCTGTTTACAAAAAACAAAAAGTTGCGATAGCCCTTTTGATAAAGGTGCAACATCAAACCTGCCATTATCAAAGTCTTTCCGCTTCCTGTTGCCATATTGTAAAGCAAGTGAAACGGTCTTTTGGGCTTACCTTCAAAATCTTCTGAATCGCAGAGAATGAATCGCTGAAAAGCTTCTATTTGATAAGGTCGCTGACCAAATCCGGGCTTTAAATTGTCGGTTATGTGATTAGGAACGGTAACTTGTGCAATAGCTCTTTTACCAAATTCCTGTAACAATATGTCATATAAAAACGCCATTCGATTACTTCTTAATTTGGTAAAAATTTTGGGTTACTTTCTTTTCTTCTGCGGTGCAAGCAAAGTCGACATCATTAAGCGAAGAAAGATTTACATACAATTGGTTTTTGTCTAATAGCTCGCAAAGGTGTTGTTTTTGCTCGGCAAGGCTCAAGGCTTTAAACTCTTCCAAATGCTCATCTTGCTTCTTTATATCCACATTGTAATTCAAGAAGCTTTTTGCTTTCATCTGTTCCCAAACCTGTAAAAGTGCTTCGGTGTCTTTGGTTTCTTCAATCTGCTCAATGAAAGTTTGATTGTATTTTTTGAGTTCGAGATAGATAAATTCATCTGAACCATTTTGCTCAATCACTCTCTGAACGCGTTTTGAAGTTACAGTTTCAACATAGTCCATTTGCTCACACATAATGAATTTGCGATTTCCACCATCTTCCTTGTTTAATTCTAAAACTGCGTGTGCAGTTGTACCACTGCCTGCGTGATAATCCAAAACAATTGCATCTTTATCGTTACCAACAACGGCATAAACACAATCTTTTACATTGTATAATGATTTCGGAAAACTAAATTTATTTTCTGGAACTAATCTACTAACAATTTTTGTCCCATACTCATTAGCATCATATTTAGGGTCAATCCAAACAGTTTTGTATTGCCCAAAATTTTTACCGATTTCAACATCCCATTGACCACTTTTTTTTCTTGCTCGAAGTAGGTCTTTTATTTCTTCAACGGATTGTCTCGCATATCTCCACTTTCTTTCAATATTATCATTATCTATTGGATAAATATAAACCTTGCCGTCTTTGATAATTTCTCTTTTACTTGGGTGAAAATCATCTTCACATACTTCACCAAATTCAATTATTTCTGAAGTCTTTGGGTCAACAACAATTGGATAGAAACAATTTTTTGCATCACTTCTTAAACTCTCACCACCCCAATTTCTTAAATTGGAAAAGTCAATTTCGCTTTCGTCAATTATTCTATTTCCAATTAATTTCTTTCCTTTTGGGACAACAAAAAATGCGTATTCGTGTGTATATGAGAAATTTGTACCTTGAACACCCCTTGGATTATGAACAATTGTTATGCAATGCACTTCATAATCTTTGAAAAACTCTTTAAGCATTACGCCCAAATGAGGTTGTTCATTTTCATCAATTGCTACTATCAATACACCATCTTTTCTCAATAAGTCTTTTGCCGCTATTAACCTATTATACATAAAGGTTAGCCAAGTTGAACGCTTAAAACTATTATTGTAAGTAAAAGTATCTCCTAATCCACCTGTATTATATGGTGGGTCTATGTAAATCAGTTTTACTTTTCCTGCAAATTCTTTTTTTAGAGTGTGCAGGGCTAAAAGGTTGTTTCCTTTTATAATCAGGTTGTCGGCTATAGTGCCGTTCTCGTTTCGGTTAAATTGGTCAAGTGGTTTTTCTCCGTCTTTGTCAATGCGTTTGGCATTGGTCAAAACCTTTGGTTCTAAAAGCTGGGTAATTTCGTCTTGTGCCAATATTTCATTGAAGAATATTTCTTCTCTTTTGTCTTCTTCACGGCTTTGACCGCCTTCCAAAATACAGTCTTTAAATGGCCAAACTAAAGCCACTTCGTTGCGTTGTTTCAGGTATTTGCCGTCAATGGTCAGTCCAACTTTGTTTTTGAATTGGGTGTAGCTGTCGTTCAGGTAATTTTTCTGCTCCAAAAACTGAACAAACAAGTTTTGGTTAAATACCAAAGTGCCTTTCACATTTACAAAAAACTTCTCTTTCAGGTCTGCGTTGTCGAGCAACAGTCCAATGAATTCTTCGTCAAAATTCTGTGCTTTGTTCAGCACCACCCATTTTTTCAATTCTCCGTTGTCTGTCACGAAGTTGGGTTCTTTCTTGAGTTGTTGCTCTAATGTTGTATATAATTTCATTCGTCTTTTATTCCAATTTATTTAGTCGGTAAAGTTACTTTTTTAAGCCGCTATTATGTCAAAAATGCCCTTTAAATTGTCACCTGTCCGAAAGTTGGGTGGTGGGGGGCTTGGGAGCGTGGGGCAAAATAAAATGTGCTGCAATATGTGTCGGCTTGTGGGTGGCATTGCAGCTCTTTTTATTTTGCGAAGCGTAGGCATTTTGTCTTTCGTTTTACTGTTCTTTTATTGTCAGTTGTGTCGTCTTTTAGGGTTGCTGGTAACGTTTTTCGGCTTGGCGATGTGGCGGATTTTTAGCACAAAAGTTCAATAGAATTCCCGCCGTTGAACCTTGTACAAATGTTTCATAGAAGCACTTCAGCCGCCATATTGCCAAACCGATGTTAGCGGTAGTTTTTATTGATTCCACATTGATTTATATTGCTCCATTTTACTCATTTCTTCACTCATAAAATTAGGTTCGCCTCTTTGAGTTCTTAATTGCTTGATTGCATCAATATTAGCAATAACACCAGCTTTAAACCAAGGAAATTCATTTGCTAATGAATCCAATTTTGCTAAAGCTCTCAAACTATCCTCATTTTGTGAAAGAAATACTGAATGTTCAAATCTGAAAATTGGACACCAATAATATTCTTCTGAAAGTTTATCCCAAGTTTCAGAATCACAATTACCTGCTTTTAAAAAGTTAATTGCAAAAATAGATGAATCTAAATAACCTTCTGAAAACATGAAGTAGTTTAGTAAAGGGATTTCTTCCTCGCTACTATTTTTGATTTTATTCTCAATAACTTCATTGATTAATTTGTGAGATAAATCCTTTTCTTCTTTAGAATCAGATAAATGTAAAACATTTGCATATTCAACTTTTACAATATCTAAATCGGGACGCAATTCATATGCTCCTTTTGCATAATGATTGGCTTGAGGAATAGAGTCTAAAGCCCGATAAAGTTTGGACAAAGCAACAATTAATCTAATGTCTTGAAAATCGTCTTGCGTGATATTTGATTTTTGAAAGTCCAAAGCTTTAAGGGCATATCTATCTTTTACAAATCTTTCAATTATTTGCCATTTTTGAAGTTTATTGAATTCTGATTCGTCCCAATGTTCAAATAAAAGAGCTCGTCTATCCCAAACGGAATTTATTTTTCGCCATTCACTAAAAGTATAATCAAATGCCTCATGTTCTTCATATGTTTCATGAACATTTCCATCCTTATCTTGTAAATTAAAGTCAAATTTTAAGTCTGGTGCTGAATAATATCTATTTAGAGAATCATACAATTCTTTTTTGAATAATTCCGGTGTGTTTGTTTCAATAACAGAAGAATTTCCAGAAATTTTATTCATCATTTTTAAAAACAACTCTTGGTCTTTTTGAGGTAATGACTTTAACTCTTCCATTGCTTTTTTTTCAAGCTCTTCAAAATTATCATTGTTTTTATTCGATTCTTGTTTTTCGATTTTCTTTTCTTCTTTTCCGAAAAGACGTTTAAATATTCCCATAGTTTTTATAAAATTACCGCTAACGTTTTGCGGCTTGGCGTAGTGGCGGATTATTAGCACAAAAGTTCAATCGAAGAACTACACTTGAACCTACCACAAAACTGTCA
>Ga0255344_1003458_pt1 | contig 17280 bp, 2 predicted proteins | sample wastewater_treat_5_FD_192414 | JGI IMG/M metagenome (GOLD analysis project Ga0255344, IMG submission 192414) | Wastewater microbial communities from Lulu Island WWTP, Vancouver, Canada - plant18 | ecosystem: Engineered > WWTP > Wastewater > Unclassified | place: Canada: Vancouver, British... | reverse complement strand
ATCCGGTTGCCGGGCACGATGGGGAGCCCGCGCCGTTGCATGGACGATTTGCCGCGCGCGGACGGTTCGGCCTGCGGCTCTGCCGCGCCGCGCGGGGTAACGGCGAGCGTGCGGAATTCGCCGGGCCACTCCTGCCCTTCCGGATCCACGACAACCAAGCGGTACGTCAGCACATCGCCGACCCGCGCGCCTGCGGTTGTGTCCACAAATGAATAGGCATCACCCGGCAGCGCAAAGAGCCGAACCTTGACCCAACTGGTGGTGAGCCGCGTCACTGCGCCATTCGGTAATTGCCGCTCCACATGCCAGCCCACCATGGCCGTGGGTGGAATATCGCTGTTCCATTCCACCACCACCGCGCCGGCATCGCCGGCCGTCAACTGCACGGAAACATCGTCGGGGCGCAGCGCTGCTTGGGCCGGCTCTGCCCCCCAAGCGATTCCGGCCACGGCCGCAAGCCACAGCCAGCGCCGCGCCTGCCCAATCATGGTTTTCCACGCTTTTGGCAACTGATTCATCTCCAACATCAAATCAAAAACTTATTTTTGCCGGCGGTCATCTTCCACAAAAAACATGGACCCGACCGCTTGGCCAACGGCATCAAGCGTTTGCTCCTCTACACTACGGCAGCACCCGCGTTTTGCCACTGATTCACTCGACTTTCTTTCGACTTCTTTCCCAATTCACTGTTTTGCATTCCGAAACATCAGGAGCGGCCGGCTTGGGGGCCGGAAAGGTTTTCCACAGTGTGGAAAAAATATTTCCACAGCGTGGAAAACCGCGCGCCCGCGGACCCCGGCGGCTGCCCCGGCATTCCGTGGCAGCCGCCTTGGCCTGGATTATGGTTCGCTGTCGCCCGGTATCCCTTCCGTTACCAAAATGACCTGGAAGAAGAGCCGCTGGTCATTACTCGGCACGACATACGTGGTGACAGCCCCGGTCGCCTCAATGGCCAGGCTGACCGGCAAGAACTCGCCACCCATGCTATCCGCCACGGCGATCCGGTATGACCGCCCGGGCACACTGTTCCAGCGCAGTTCCGTGCCGCCCGCCACATGGCTCACGTCCACCACGCGCAGCACGGAATCCGCGTTCAGCGGATCGGTGCCGGCAAGGAATTCCTGCCAGTTGGTGAGGCCGTCGCCATCCGGGTCGGCGTCACGTCCACTGATGGCCGGGTCCAGCAGTTCGGCCGCGGAGAACTGGCCAGCCGCCCAATCTTCATAGGTGTGGCCGGCGCCATCCACGGTCAGCGTGTACGGGCCATAAGTCAACAGTGCGCCGCTCTTTTCGAGTTCCACGATCCGGTAGCGATAGGTCTCGCCCGCAACCGCAGTCGGGTCCACCTGCTCGAAGACGATGGGAGCTACGCCAAAGAGCGGGTAGCGAATCATCTCTTCGCTGATGCGCACCCAGGCGCCGTTCACTTCGCGTTCCAGCCAGAAGCCAGCGGTGTCCCACGACTCGATGGTTTCCCAGCGCACGATGGTCTGGCCGTCGCGCGTGAACGCATCCACATTGCCGATGACTGCCAGCAGAGGGCCGCCACTATAACCGAAGTCATAGACGGTGATCCGGCTGCAGCGGGTCACATTGGCAAAGGTACCGCTGTGCTCGCGCGAATCGTTGGTGCCATCGCCCATATCCACACCGGTCGGCAGGTAGCCATCATCCACCAGCACGTCTTGAGTGCCATCCACCGAGATGGTGAACCGGATCCGGTCTGGGGTGGCTGCCGGATCGTTGGTGGTACTGCCCGCGTAGCGCGCATCCAACAGCAGATTGCCGAACAGGTAGTATCCCGTGGAATCCGTCAGGGTTTCCATGTTGATGACACTTCCATCCGGGTATTCCAAGGCCAGGCGCACGCGGACGTTCGCCAAGCCCGGCTCGCCGCCGTCCTGGATACCGTTGCCATTGATGTCGTACCAGACGTAGTCGCCCACTTCCGCGATCACAAGGTAGTAGCCGAAGTCGGCCGTAGTGTTGATTTCACCACCGGCCACCGAGACGGTGTAGGGATCGGTCTTGCTGTGTTTGTCTGCATTCTGATCCGGGCCGAGGCTGTGCCACCAGCCCAAGAGGATATTGGCGGTATCCACCACATCCACCGTGTAGGTACCGTCCGGCAGACCCTCGAAGAGGAAGTCGCCGTCCGCATCCGTGAAGGCCTTGCCCACCACGTTGCCGTTGCTGTCGCGCAGGACTACGCCCACGCCCGCCATACGGTACGGCTCGCCCGGATCGAGAATGCCATCCGCGTTGCAATCGCGCCAGATGGTACCGCCGATCGCGTTGGGAATATCGGTCACATAGCCGAAGTCTTGATCGAGGTTGATCTCTCCTTGGTCCAGATCATAGACCGACCGGCTGTCGCCCGGATTCGGCGTGTCCGGGTCCACTGTGTTGACCAGTCCCGCGCCGCCGTTGGGCAGCGTGGTGGTGTCCACCACGATTTCATAACGACCGGCATCCAGCCCGCCGAACCAGTAGTTGCCGTTGGCATCGGTGACCGTAGTCGCCAGCAGGTTGCCCTCGTCGTCATAGAGGCGCACCGTGACGCCTTGAATGCCTTCGCCCGGGCCGGGCAGGCCGTCGTTGTCCCGATCGAGGAAGACTGTGTCGCCGATCAAGCCCTTGAGCGGCTCGTGACCATCCGGCGTGTAGCCGTGGTCTTGCAGCAGATCGTCATGGATGCCGTCCAGTGTGGTGGTGCTGCGGCTGTCCATGCCACCATCCGGGTCACCCGTCTGCACCAAGCCATTGAGCACGTTGTCCGTATCGTTGACCCAGACCGTGTAGGTGCCCGCGGGCAGGTCAGTGAACAGATAGTTGTTGGTCGCCGAGTGATCGCCCGTGGTTACTGTGCTGGCAATCACATTGCCGAGACTATCCAGCAGCACAACAGTGACGCCCGGAATGGCATAATCACCGTCCGCAGGGTTGAACACGCCGTCCGCGTTGGCGTCGAAGTAGATCAGGTCGCCGAGGTTGCTCAGCGGCGCCGGCGGCACATAGCCGAAGTCGGCGTTCACGAACACATCGCCCGGCGCCAGCACGATGGGCGTGGTGGTTTGGTTGTCACCCGCCTGGCTGGGATTGGTCGAGGCATCGGCGCCGAAGTGGTCCGGATCGCCTGTTTGGACATAGCCCGGCGGCAAGGTGGTGGTGTCCACCCGCACCACGTAAGCATTAGGCGGCAGATTCGGGAAGATGTAGAAACCGGAAGCATCCGTCGTGGTGGTCGCCACCAGCGTCGTGTAAGATCCGGTGCCATCATCAACGTAGAGGTTCAGCACGACATCAGGAATGCCGATTTCGCCCGGGTCCTGCACGCCGTCCGAGTCGGTATCCACCCAGACACGGTCGCCGATGGAGCCCAGAATCACGTCATCCGGATTCCAGTTATAACCGAAGTCAATCCGGCGCTCATCGTCGCCCGACTGCAGCGTGACCGGCGTAATGCTGTCGCGGTTGCCGTCGAAGTCATAGGTCGGGTTGGCCGCCAACTGCGGCGGCAGACTGGAGAGGTCCACCCGCACGGTATAATCACCCGGCGGTAGATCAGTGAACAGGTACAACCCGTTCAGATCCGTCACGGTCGTGGCAATCACCACGTTGTTGCTGTCAAGCAGCTCCACGCGCACGTTCGGGATGCCCGCTTCGCCGGCATCCTGCACGCCGTCCCAGTTTTCATCGAGCCAGACGTAGTCGCCCACCGAGGCCGGGCGGTAGAAGCCCGCATCCCACGTCAGGTCTTCCTGGCCGCTCGTCAGCGTGATGGTCGTTGTCTGCCCGGAGGTCGGATCGGCGTCGCTGTCTACGGCGTCATCGTTGCCCCGATCCTGCGGCGATGGCTTGTAGCCGCTCGGCCGCTGGAAGTGAACGGTGTAATCGCCCGGCACCAGGTCTTCAAAGATATAGTTGCCGTTCACGTCCGTGACGGTTGTCGCCACCACGCTGCCGTTTGTGCCAAACAGTGTCACCTTCACACCCGGGATACCCGGCTCGCCGGCATCCTGGATGCCGTCGCCGTTCAAGTCCTCCCAGACCCGGTCACCCAAACGCGCGGGAATATCCACCTCGTAGGGGGCGGGATTGGTCTGCGGCGGCACCGGCGGATATCCCGGAGGCGTCTCGGGAGCCGTCTCCACCCAGTTGGTGTGGACTTCGGTCGTGTTCAGCACCGCCGTGAAAGTCGCCACAATCGAGGTGGTCGCGCCCGCCGGCAACGGTCCAATATTCGTCCAGTTGATCACGCCATCGTCAATGTTGTCGTCAGAGGCCGGCTCCGACCCAACGTAGCTCAAGTATGTCGTCTCATACCGGTCTTCCACCGGAACTTCCACCAGATCCGCTTCGCCGTCGTTTTCGACCGTAATCCGGAAGACCACTTCCTCGCCGATGATGGCGGGACGGTCCGCCGGTCTGATCCGCTCTTTCAGCAGCTTGTAGGAGGCCGACACAATCTGATACGGCACGTCATTTGTCTTCGGAGGCACCGGCGGCGAATTCGTCGGCGTCTCCGGAGCCGTCACCACGATGTTGGTGCGCGCCAGGTTGGTGCTCGAGGCAACAGCGGTGAAGGTCGCCACAATGGATGCGCTGCCACCAACTGGAATCGGCCCAATGTTCGCCCAGTTGATCACGCCGTCATTGATGTTGTCATCCGACGCCGGCACCGACGAGACATATTCCAGATATGCCGTCTCGTAGGTGTCTTCCACCGGCACCGTCACCAAAGCGACTTCGCCCGTGTTGGCCACCGTGATGGTGAACACGATGTCCTCGCCGATGTTGGCGGCACGCCCCACCGGGCTCGTGACTTCCTTCACCAGCGTGTAACCGACGATTTGCACCTCGTACGGCACTTCGTTGGTCTTCGGCGGCACCGGAGGCGTATTCGGAGGTGTTGTCGGAGCCGTCACCACTCTATTGGTTTTGGAGTCGCCCTCCGTGGATGCCACCGCCGTGAAGGTCGCCAAAATTGAACGGCTCTCGCCAACGGGAATCGGACCGATATCCGTCCAGTTGATAACGCCGTCATTCACGTTGTCGTCCGATGCCGGCACCGACGAAACGTATTCCAGATACGCCGTCTCATAGGTGTCTTCAACCGGCACGGTCACCAGTTCCACCTCGCCCGTGTTCTCCACCGTCAGGCGGAAGACCACGGTTTCGCCGACTTCCGCAGCGCGGTTCGTCGGGCTGACAATTTCCTTGGTCAGGATGTAGTCGGAGCTGAGTACCTCGTACGGCACTTCGTTGGTCTTCGGAGGCACCGGAGGCGACTCCGGAGGCGTCTCGGGAGCCGTCACTACAATGTTGGTGCGTGAACTGTTGGTGGTCGAAGCCACCGCCGTAAAGGTTGCGACAATTGAGCGGCTCTCGCCCACGGGGATCGGCCCAATGTTCGCCCAGTTGATCACGCCGTCATTAATGTTGTCATCTGATGCCGGCAGCGACGAGACGTAGCTCAAGTACGCCGTCTCGTAGGTATCCTCCACCGGCACCGTCACCAAAGCGACTTCGCCCGTGTTGGCCACCGTGATGGTGAACACCACTTCTTCGCCGATGTTGGCCGGGCGACCCAGCGGACTCGTGACTTCCTTCACCAGCGTGTAACCGACGATTTGCACCTCGTACGGTACTTCATTGGTCTTCGGCGGCACGTCTGGATAATCTGGCGGCGTTGTCGGAGCCGTTGTCACCGTGTTGGTCTTCTGTTCGCCCCCCGTGGACGCCACCGCCGTGAAGGTCACATCAATCGAGACACTGTCGCCAACCGCTATCGGCCCGACATCCGCCCAGTTGATCACGCCATCGTTCACATTGTCATCCGATGCCGGCACTGACGAGACATATTCCAGATACGCCGTCTCGTAGGTGTCCTCTACCGGTACCGTCACCAACGGCGCCTCGCCGGTATTCTCCACCGTCAGGCGGAACACCACGGTTTCGCCCACTTCCGCCGCGCGGCCGATGGGGCTGACCACTTCCTTGATCAAGGTATAGTCCGCGTTCACGATCTCGTAGGGCGCCGGATTGGTCTGCGGCGGCAGTGGCGGCGTGTTGGTCGTGGTCGGCGATGCCACCACGATGTTGGTACGCGACTGGTTGGTCGTCGTAGCCACCGCGGTGAAGCGGGATGTGACTACGGCCGTCTCGCCCATTGCCAGCGGACCAATGTTGGCCCAGTTGATCACGCCGTCGTTATTGTTGTCATCCGAGGCCGGTTCCGACTCGATATAGCTCAAGAATGCCGTCTCATACGTGTCTTCCAGCGGAACCGTCACCAGGTTCACCTCACCCGTATTGACCACTGTGATGGTGAACACAACTTCCTCGCCTATCTGCGCGGCGCGGCCCGCGGGGCTGGTGCGCGTTTTCTCCAGCGTAAAGCCAGCGTAACGCACTTCCACCGGCGCCTCGTTGGTCTTGGGCTTCAGCGGAATATCGTTCGTGGTGAACGGACTGGTCGTCACCCAGTTGGTCGTGTCGCTCGGGAGCGTGCTTTCGATGGCTGTGAAGTCCACCGTCACCACCTTGGAACTGCCTACCCCAATCGGCCCGATGTCATCCCAGTGGATGCTGCCCGGGCCTGTGCTGGTTTCCGCCGGCGACGCTGACTGGAAACTCAGGTACGTCGCATCATAGGTGTCATCCAGCGGCACCAAGCCAAGGCCCACGTCGCCGGTGTTCGCCACCTCGATGGTGAAGGTGACCGTCTCGCCCACCACCGCCGGGCGGCCCAACGGACTGGTCAGTGTCTTGGTCAGGGTGTACTTCGGCAGCGGCAGTTCCTTCTCGTCGTCTTCATCCGGATACTTGCGCTCGTCATCATCCTTGCCGTCCTTCGAGCTGTATTCCGTCACAGTGGCGCGGTTGGTCACCGGGCTCGGAGCATCAGGGATCAATGTCGCGCGGAACACGAATTCCAGTGCTTCGCCGACCTCAATCGAGTTGGTCGGTTGGCCTGATGCCGGGTCGCTCGCGATTGTCACCGTCGCGTCGCCCGGGTTGCCCGCGAAGCTGAAGGTGAATCCATCCGGAATGGTCACATTCGTAATCGTGTCGGTATCCCACCAGTTGGTGGTCAGCACGTCCTGAATTTCCACGTCGAATGCCGTCGCCAAACCGCTGTTGGTGACCACCAGCTTGATTTCGACCACATCCAGCCCGATCAGCGCCATGGTCTTCTCGATGGCCAGCACCGGTTCAATCACGACCACCGGCACATCCGGGGTCTCGTCTTCCGGATCCTTGCCGTCATACGACACATTGGCCCGGTTGTTCAGCACCGTCTGCGCTCCGGCCACCTTGCCGGTGTTGGAACCCACATTCAGCGTCAACAGGGTCAAGGTAATCGTGAAGGAGTTGTCGCTCGGATCGTTATTATCCGTCACCACCGTGTTGCCCTCGAAGACGATCGTGATGTCGTCTCCGGAGCCGCCGAGCGTCGTCACAGTCGGCGAGCCGGCCGGCAAGGTGCCGCCGAAACCGTTGGTATCCACCGCGACGCTGCCCGCCACATACTCCATGCCCACCGGCACCAGGTCCACTACCGTCAGGTTCGTGATCGTGGCCTCCGGCAGGGTCACCGTCAGGCGGTAGGTCGCGGTCTCGCCGATCTGCACATCGCTGCCCGTCGAATCCGCCGGGCCGTTCTCCGAGGTGCCGGTCAGCACCTTGGCAATGCTCATCTTGGGCGTGTCGAAGTCGTCCTCATCGTCTTCGGTATATTCGCGCTCCTCCGGGGTCGGCGGCGTGCCATCAATCGTATCGGCGCGCAAACTGACCGTGTTGGTGTAGCCGCTGTTCGGCTCGACCGCCTGCGACGCGTGCACCGTGAAGACGAACTCAAGGCTCTCGCCCACTTCCAGTGAATTGGTCGGCTGGCTGCTGGCCGGATCCGATGAGTAGGTCACCGTCAGCGTGCCTGCACCCGGCGTGGTGGCAAAGACAAACCCGGCCGGCATGCTGACATTCGTCACGCTCGCCAGATTGAAGATATCCTCGCTCAGTACGTCGCTGATCACGAGGTCATAGGCGGTGGCGGTGCCGCTGTTGGTGGCCACCAGCGTGATGGTGATTTCATCGCCCGCATCCACGCCGTTGGTCGGGGAGACCGTCTTGAAGATCGCAATGTCCGGCTCCACGGCCGTCACCGGCGGGCCGTCAATTTCCGCCGGCGGATTCGGGTTGCCGGTAAAGGTGACGGTGGCCTTGTTGGTCAACACGGTCTGCGGAGGCAAGCCCGAGTTGGCGGGCAGGTCCATCATCACCGCCTGCATCGTCACGCGCAGGACATTGGCCGTGTGGCTATGGTTGGTGGATGCCGTGATCACGCTGTTCCCTTGCCAGGTCATCACCACATTTTCGCCGCTGGCACCCAAAACGCCGACATTCGGCGTGACCGTAAAGGCGCCCATGGCTCCACTCACCTCGGAGGCATCCACCGTCGCCGAGCCCACCACATACGCCATGCCCGCCGGCATCACGTCGGTGATGGTCAGGTCGGGAATGACGCCTTCCGGCAGATTCACCTTGATCTCATACGTCGCCACTTCACCGATTTGCAGGTTATTCCCCGTGGAATCCACCGGCCCTGTTTCGCTGGTGGCAATGAGCGCCTTGGTGGGATGGAAATCATCGGACGTGAACTGATCTTCATCCTCGTCGTTGGTGTCCCGCTGTTCGTTCTTCGGGCCGTTATCCTTGATCGAGTCGCCTTTCACCGTGGCGGTGTTGGTCACCACGGAGTTCGGCGGCAAACCGGCGCCCGTGTGCACGTCAAAGGTAAAGGTCAAGGTTTCGCCGGCTTCAATCGTGTTCGTACCCGTCGGCGCAAACTCGTAGGACTTGAAGCGCAGGATATCGCCATCCACCTCGTGCACGAAGCCCGTCGGCACGATGACATTGGCCAGCGTCGAAATATCGAAATACGGCAGCGCCAGCTCGTCTTCAATCACCACATCATAGGCCGTGCCCGTGCCGCTATTGGTCACCACCAGCGTCACGGAAATGATGTCGCCCGCGTCCACGTGGTTCGTGGGACTCAGGCTCTTGGTGATCTCAAGTTTTGGTTCGATCACGGTAGTTGTCACCACGGCGGAGGTCACGGTATTCCCCGGGTTACCCTGATAGGTCAGCGTGGCATGGTTGGTGTGCACCGTCGGGTTCGGGCCCAACCCGTTGTTCACCGCGTTGCTACGCACCAGATAGTCCGCCAGAATGTAGAACGTGTTGTTCGTTGTATTGTTGTCGCCCGTTACGACCACGTTGGTGAACCCGAAGGTGATGGCCTGCCCCAGTGGCGCCAGATCGCCCAACGCCCCGGATGGGTTCTCCGTGAAGTTGCCAGTGTTGCCCACAAACGCGGCATTCGGGCCCCACGCACCAGTGTCCAGTCTTGCCGACCCATAGATGTAGGCCAACCCGTTATTGGACACATGGTCCACCACGCTTAAGTTCGTGATGGTGGATTCCGGCATGGTGACGCCGATGCGGTAAGTCACCACTTCGCCGATCTGCACATTGGAACCGGTCGAATCCGGCGGATTGTTCGTCTCGCTCGTCGCTTCCAGAATCTTGCTGACGCTCATGCCCGGTATGCCGTGCGGCACCATGTTCGTCGCGCCATCCTGGCGGTCCTTGATGCCGGTGGGCACATCGTTCGAGATCGTCGAACTCTGCGGAATCGTCACCGTGTTCTGATAAACCTGGTTCGGACGAACCGTCTGCGCCAGGTTGATGCTGAACTGAGCGCTAACGCCCGTTCCCGGTGCCAATCCCACGCCCTCGTTCGCGGACAGCTCATAGAGGCCGTAGGTGCCGTGATTCTGCCAATTCAGCGTCCAGCCCGGCGGTGTGGAGAGAGATGTGAACGACGTCACGTCATACACCGAATTGGTCAAGTAGTCCCGCACCACCACCTTGTAGGCATTGGCAAGAGCGTTCACATGGTTCGAGGCCACAATTGTGAAGGTAATCGGGTCGCCCGCATCGCCCTCTAACGGTGTACGGCTCTTACTCACGCGGATGTCATGCTCCACAATCCGATGCACCGGCCCCGTCGCGCCCAGCGTGGTCGTGCCGTCCGTCACGCTCACCACATTGCTGCCCATGCGCGGATTCGGCCTCAGCCCCGCGTTATAGGGCATATCCAGCGCCACGAATTCCATCCGCAGCAGGAAGTAGTCGTTGGTCGCGTTGCCATCCGCCGCGTTGGTGATGGCCGGGAACGTGAAGGTGATCGCCCGCCCGGAGCCGTTCGTATCCACCGACGAGGCCGGCGATGGATCCGGATCCGTCACCACCACATTGGCTTCCACAAATTGCGGTCCGCCCGCCGGGATTTCAAACTCATATCCCTTGCCCGGATACGCCAGCGCGGCGTCCGGGTTGGTGCCCACGAAGTCAATGCCTACCGGCACCGTATCCGTCAGCACGAGGTTCGTCACCACACCCTGCGGCATGTCCACGCGGATTTGGTAAATAAACCGCTCGCCGATCGTCCAGTCATTGCTGGTTGCATAATCATGGGTGTTCTGCTGGCTTGACGAGACGAACGTCTTGTTGATTCCGCGCAAATCCTCAAAGTTCAATACTTCCGGATCGTCCGTGTAGTAGTCGTTCAACCCGCCGGGGCCGTCCGAGCCGTCACGTTCGTTGCCGTTCTTGGAGCCGGAATCCAACGATTCATACGTCGCCACCGAAATGTTGGTTGCGGTTGAACCGATGATCTGGTCCTGCACCAGTACCGTAAAGACGATCGCGATCGGCGGGGCATTCGTCTTGAACTCCGCCAGGGCCGGCAAGTCCGTGCTATCCACCGTAATGCTCTGCCCCAACACCTGGCCGCTCGCGGGCGTCACCCACGTATTGAACTGAAGGCCCGCCGGCAACACGTCCGTGAACACCACGCTATAGGCGCTGGTGCGGCTCAAGTCCGTGTGCTCAATGATATTGGTAAACGTGATGATGTCACCGGCTTGAATGTTGCTGGTCTTGTCCGCCACCTTGGTAATCTTCAGGTTGGGCTCCAGCACTTCCACCTCGGTCGAGGCTTCCGGCGCCGAGTTGGTCACGCCATCCACCTCAAAGTGGGTCGTGGCCACGTTGGTGATCACCACCCCGTCCTGCACGAACATCATGTTCGACACCACCACGGGGATATCGAGCGTGATGCTTGACGGCACGCTGAACGCCGTTGGCGCCAGCGTGAACACGCCGGTGCCGGCACCCCAGCTCCCGCCCGTGATGCCGCCTGAAGTCGCCGCCACCGTCGGCGTGCCGAAGTGCAGCCCCAGCGGCAGCGAATCGGAAATGGTGACATTGGTGAACGTACCGCCAAAGTAGAACGCCTCGATGCGGTAGATCAGATCTTCGCCCACGCGCGCGTCGCGCTCGGTGCCCGCCGCCGACGCCGGCTCTTCATCGTAGCGCACGGTCTTGGTCAGCTCCAGGCCCGCGGCCGCAAAGCTGTCCTGATCAAACGAGTAATACTGCCCGTTCACCGGCCCCAGCGTGCTCCCCTGCATGGTATTGGCCAGCGGGTTGCCGCCCAGCGTATTAGTGAAGGTGCAACTCGGGGTGATGGCGCTATTGCCGCAATCGCCCACCACTTCGGCCAGCGCGGTCAGGGCGCCGCCGTTCGTCGTGGCTTGCGCGGTAAAGTTGATTTCGATGATGTCGTTGATCGGATTCAGGATCACGCCGGGGAAGTTGAACAGGAGGTTCGTGTCCCCCACCTGGTCCATCGTCATGGCGTTCGCCCCGGACGAGACGATGTTACTCGACACATACGTGACATTCGTCCACCCCTCACCCAGCAACACCCGCACGTAAATGCCATCGGCATTCACGGTTTCGGAATCGTTGATGACGGTGACCTTGAAGTTGACCACTTCGCCGTTGGTCACAATCAGGCTGTTGGGCTGCAAATCAATGTCCAGGTCCGGAATGTCCGGATAGGTGCTGGTACTCCCCGTGACCTCGCCGGGGTTATGGCACAGGTCGGTATACGTCACAAGGTTGCTGGTGCCCAGAAGGCTCGGCACCCCCTGTTCCGGATCCTCGAAATCGAGGTCGGTCGGGTCGGCGAGGCAGTCGAGGTTTTCGCCCGTGCTGCGCAGCGTCCATGTCACCACAAATCCGCTGTTTTTGCCCAAGTCGAGGTTGTCAATGCCATCCCCGGCATCGTCCTTGGCGTCCGTCGCGCCGCTGCTGGCCTTGGTACTGAAATCAATGTGCGCGACCGAGCCATGGGGAGTACCGCTATAACTCACAATGAGCTCGGCACTGCTGGCGTTGAACTCACCCGTCACCGAAGCGCCCGTGAAGACGTAACCCGCCGGCGCCCACTCCGTGTAATTGAAGAGGAAGGCCGTCGAAGCGCCGCTATTCGTCACCAGCACCGTCTTGGTGCCGCCGCAGGTGTCCAGCACCAATTCGCCATCCACCCCCGGCGGTTGCAGCCGCGGGGAGGTGACGATGGACGCGTTGGCCGTGATCTGGATGCAGGCATCCGCCGCCGAGCAACCATAATCCAGCGTGGCTTGATTGATGACGGAAGCTTCGCAAGCCACCACCTTTGCCGTCACCAGTATCGTGATGGGGCCTTCGTTCAAGGCAAACGGCGGCAGGCCATCGCCGATTTGGGCCAACAGGTTGGTGGCGCTCCACTCCAGGGTTTGGCCGCCGGGCCCCGCACCCGTCACGCTGTCCGGTAGGACCGAAGCGCCCACATAATCCATTGCGGACGGCAACACATCGGTCAGCTTGAGGTACGGCACCGGCGCAGCCGAGTTGGGATCGTGGCTGATCGTGATGGTGTACACCACTTCCTCATCCGCATCGGCCACGGGCATGGAAGCGGTTTTGGTCATCACCAAAAGCGGCTCCTTGGGGGCCAGCACCGACACGATTTCGCGGTTGGTCAAAATATTGTCGCACAAATCCGTATAAACGCCTTCGGCGATGAACCGGTTGTCACCGCTTACTGCTTCGCAGCCCAAGGCCACGTTGTAATGGATGGCCACTTCATTGGTGGGCGGCATGGCCGCCAGCAGCGGGATCAAGGACGAATCCCAAACCAGCGGGTCGCCGGGCAATCCGCTGCCGCTGGGATCGCTAATCGGGGCCAGCGCGCCGCCATTGATGCTCACCTGCGAGCTGCCACCCACATAGCTGATGCCCGCCGGCAGGGTTTGGCGGGTAATCACGTCATAATCCACGGTCAAACCGCTGTTGCGCACGCTGTACACCACCAGGCTGGTGCCGCATAGCTCGTTCGTCACCGGGAACGTTGCCCGGGTCACCAGCGAACCGGAGATGCTTTCATAGCCGGCAGTGTCCCATGGCGTCACTTGGCAGTCATCGCCATAGCAACCATACGACGCGCGCAGGTTAAGCTCCGTCAACGGGGCGCAGTAATCCACGTTGTTGGTCACCCAGAACTCAAAGACTTGCCGGGGCGGCAAATCGTCAATGCTGCCGTCGCCGTCCATGTCTTGCAGCGGCCCGAAGGCCTGGTTGATCGTGTGGAAGTCCCAGACCACATTGGTCGCCGTCACGGTTGAAGGCGAAATCTGCGCGCCGGCAAACGAGACGTTGGGCGGCAGGGCGATTTCCACGCGCAAGTTGTTGGCCTCTATCGCACAGGTGTTCATCACGAGGATTTTGTTGACGATCTGCGTGTCAACCAGGAATTGCATTTCAGGTTGCAAGTTGACGAACAGCACCGGCGTGCCGAACAGCGGCGGCCCGTTGATGCCGGACTCGGCCACCCGCGCCGGTGGATCTTGGCCGAGACTGCAATTGTCGTTATAGCGCACTTCCGCCCGGTGCTGGGCACTGGTGTCGTTCGTGCAGCCCATGTGAATCTTGTAGGTAATGGACATGTTGGCATAGTTGTTGGTGCCCACATCGCCCAAGTGCCATGTCCATTGGTAGCCGGAAGGACTGATCGTCGGATCGCTGGCGGTAATCGGATTGCCCGCCGGATCCACAATGTTGTGGAACACGGTAGAACCCGGTTCATAATGGAAAGCGGAGTAGTTGTTGCCGTCATAATCCAAGTCCAGCGTCACCACCACATCCCGGACCGGATAGAGCGTGTCGCCATCCAAGGGTAGAATCGCCAGATCAATCTCTCCATCCGTCGTGGCGCAAGCGCCCGCAATCATGACCGGCTTGAGGGTAATGGCCATGCGCCCGGCGCCATTCAGCCAACTGACAATGTCTTCCTCCGTTCCGCATTGCGGCGTGGAAAGATACGAATAATCATACTGCCGGCCGGCGGAGGCTGACGCCACCTGATAAATGACGCGGAGGTTGCTGGTCACCGAGGCCATGTCGGGATAGGGCGAGCCGTTCAAACCGCTCAGGCCAATTGTCATCCCGGAGGCGTTGGTCGAGATCGCCACATAACTAGTGACATCCGTCGAATCAATCCATACCCGGACCGCATTGGTGTCTGTCCAGCCGTTCTCCGCCAAATCGGCAAAGAAAGTCACTCCCGTCCAGTCCGTCAGGGAACCGGTGAACGAGCTGAAAACGTGGGTGATGATGACATCTTCACAAACTTCCGCCTCGGTCGTGGAGATGAACTTGGCACTGCTAAAGCTGCACGCGTTTGTTTCGCAACCGATGCCGGCACGCACTTGGACGGGGTACCGCTCTCCCGAACCGGTAACGGTCCGTTCACAGCCCTTGCAATCGGTGTAGGTCGTCGCGTAAATCGTGTTGTATACGATCGCCCGCGGCCCGCCGCAATGCTCCAAGATCCCCATGTCGAAGTTGGCCGACCAGGTGCCCGAACCGCTCAATCCGCTCACGGTCCAGACCACGCTGGTACTGGTCAACGTGCCTCCGCCCGTGATGTTTTGCGGCGCGGTCAGGTTGGTGTGCGCCGGGAATACGTCCGTCACCGTAATGGTTTCGCTTCCCGTGAAATTGGTGTACGACAGGCGAACCGTCACCGGAATGCTGCCGTCGTCGCCGGAAACACTCGTTGGCATGATCTTGGTGACCGATGCCGAGGGTGGGTTGATCACCCGCGCCAAACTCACACCGATCGGGCCCGTGAACGGCGTACCGCAGGCATCCTCATAATAGGGCCGGAAGTAAAGGTAAAACTCGTTGGTGGAAATCGGGCAGCCGCCCGCGTTGACCCGGAACGTCACCGATGTCGCCGTGCCGGCAGGCAGCGGGTCAAAGTGGAGAACGTTGCTAATCACGTTGTCGCCTGTCAAAGACCAGCCCGGCGGCATGACCGGCGTGCCCGTCATGTTGTACGCCGTGCCCACCTCGGCGCCGGAGGCATTCGTGATATACAGCGTCACCTCGGTGCCCGCGCAATAGTCCACCAAAATGGGCGAGGGATCCATTGCGTAGGAAATGCTCGGGAAGCGGTCGAGAAAACGAATGCCCGCCGTGGCCGTCTCGTTCTCCAACGAGGTGTCTTCGCAAATCTCATTGGCCAACACTTGCAGGTTCTGGCAACCCCACTTGGCATCGGCCTGGTTGAACAGCCCCTTGCATGCCACCACTTGCGCCGTCACCACAATGTCCACATAAGCGCCCGGCGCCAAGCTAGCCAGTGCCGGGATCACCGTGGAGTCCCACACCGCATTGGAGACAGTTGCATTGGCTGGTGTGGGGTCAAAGCCGGTGAAAGCGAGCCCGTGGCCCAACCGGTCAGACGCAACAACATTTTGTGCCGTGCCAAAGCCTTCGTTGGCAATCCGCACCGTCCACACCACTTCATCCCCCTCCCCCGCTTCCTGCATGATCGGGGTCTTGGTGACCACCAGGTCCGGGATGTTCACCGTCAAAAATGCCGACCCCGTGGCATTGGTGGCGGTGCCGATGGGTTGCTCAAAGCCCGCCCGCGCAAACAACTGGCCTGATACTGCCGCGCAATTGATTTCCACCGCATAGACAATGGTAATCTCCGCGCCACTGGACAATCCCTGCGGCAGATTCCCCGATCCAGGATTGGGCGTGGGCTGATCTCGCCAGTCATTGCGCCGGTTGGTATCGTTATTGGCCGGACTGCGTTCCAAGGAATGCCCGGCACCCACGCCCGGCACCGCCGGATTGAAAGCCGCCGTGGAGCCACCATACGAAACGGAGTCCACCGGCCCCATAGTACTAATCAGGAATACCCCATCGCCCGGGACCACGTTCAACCCGGAACCAATCTTCCCATCCGCCACCTCATAAACTTGCCCCGTATAGGCTGGGTGGTCCGCCAAAAATGCATTCGTCCGCCCGGCAATGATCACAAACTCTCCCGGGGCGATCGTGAAGGTCGGCAGCAGGTCCAACTGCCCCGGATTCGCATCGCCCACCTGCCAGCCATTCAGCGTCACTGGATTCGGCGTCGGATTATAAATCTCAAACCACTCGTGATCCTCTTTGGTCCCCGGCCCCGTATAATTATAGAAAACTTCCGTAATCAGCAGATGGTCCACATCGGACGGCGTCACCACCGACGAAAAATCCCAGACCAGATCTTGGCCGTTGACCGTCGGGTCCGCCGCCGCGCCATTCAACACTACCCCGCTTGGCAGGGTCACCTCGGACAGTCCCGGCACATAGGCCCAATTGGCCGATGGCAGCACATTGGTGATGAACAAATTATTGAGCGTGGGCCCGTTGTTGCGGAAAGTGTTGGTGAAATACACTAACCCGCAACTGTCCGCCATCGGCGCCCCGGCCAGTATGTTGGACACTTGAGCCGACGCCGTCAGCGTGCCCAAGCTCAGCAACAAGCCCAAGCTTCCCAAAAGCCAGCCGCTGCGCGTCCGCTTGCCGTTCGTCGTTTCTGCTGTTTTCATATCCGGTCTCCTCGGAGTCATCACCTTTTTAAAACGCCAAAAAACCGCCCAGTTCCACCCTGCTTTTCCAAGGTGGAACCGCGCAAAACTTCACTTGTCTTTTCGCCGGAAGAAACGCTTGACCCCACAAAATACAAGGCGTGTTGTGCGATTAGGCAGCCTTGGGGGAACCAAACAAACTTCCGGTGAATGGGTGAACTGATGACTCATCTGCCCCCCCGATGCAAACGAAAACAGCATTTTTTTTCTAATTTTTTCCGAAACCGCTGTTTTTCTTTCCGAAACGCCCCCCCTCCCCGGCCTCACTGCGGCCGGCTACAATAAGACAGGAAATCCAACATCCCGCCGCCGGTATAACGGCTGCCTCCAAGAGCGTGGCTGTTGCTGTAGCCGCGGGCGGTGACCGCAGGGATTTTTTCAGCCCCCCCCCCGC
>Ga0255344_1003457_pt1 | contig 17285 bp, 18 predicted proteins | sample wastewater_treat_5_FD_192414 | JGI IMG/M metagenome (GOLD analysis project Ga0255344, IMG submission 192414) | Wastewater microbial communities from Lulu Island WWTP, Vancouver, Canada - plant18 | ecosystem: Engineered > WWTP > Wastewater > Unclassified | place: Canada: Vancouver, British... | reverse complement strand
AAATTGTGTTGTTATATACTTGGTCGTTCTCATTTGTAATGAACGCACATACAATAAATCCTAAAACTGGAACTAAAACCAAAAACAAGTCAAACCACCCAGAAATCGCTGTTATTGTTCCTTTATAAGATTTGTATAATGCTATAACGTAATTCAAAAACAGAAATCCGAGTACTACATATAGTATCGTTTCTCCGTCATATTGATTTATCAGTTCTTTTATTTCATTCATTGTCCGTTGGTTTTAATTGCACATAACGTCTCATTTACGCAATAAATATACAACATTCGTAAATACAAAATTTAAAACCTGCGTAAATTATTTTATTCATATTCTGAATACTTGTGGATAAAAGACAATATATCAACCGAATAAGATAATTTTTTGTCATAAAAATAGTTACATTTACAAATGTTTTATTAATTTTACCGTTGTTGATTTTGAAAAAAATGGACATCGAATATTTGATCGCAGTTTTTGAACGGAAACTCATGCTCCAAAGGTACAGCGACGGTTCCATCAAAAATTAAAGCAGTTCGGTGAAGAGTTTCCTTCAAGTGGCGGAGAAGCGGTTTGATCAACCCGACGAATTAAATGAAAATGAAATTGAAAAATACGTTTACCGGAAAATAAGGAAAGACCATATTAGCAGTTCCTTGCGGTTTGCAAATGTGTTGTTTTGTGCGTGGACAATTTTCTTTTTTCTTTTTCTGTCTTTATGTAGCAAATTGTTCGCTGTGTCGTTTTTTAACTTGCCCATAACGGTTGAGTGTATATGCAGTAATGAATTGCAAGCTACTATCCTGTCCATCGACACGAAAGTTTGAGCGGGCTACAACCCTTGAATAACCTATTGTCCCGGTAATTTTTTATACCGCGTGTCATGGGCTGGCTTTTATACTGTCCATTGATAACTGGTGTAATAGTAGTATTCACTTTGTCCGTTGTATGTAAATATTCCACGTGTCCACATATCCACTTTTTCTTCTTGTCCCCAAGTGTTTTTTCTTGTATGGTATTTAGCCCAATCTAACAAGTTTGCATACACGTAACTTGATATTGCAATATGGTTCGGTGCTTTACCATTGTCACCCAAAACAGTTGATTAGTTCACAGGATTACCAATCCAAAATATGTCTCTGTTGTGTTCACCGCCAATACCAACTTTCGTGCAGAGAATATTTCCGTGGTCAATTCCTATCCCAAAATCCAATTTTGAATATTTTTTAAGCAGTTCGTTTATGCCACCTTCAGAGTTGTCAATCATATACTTTATCTGCATTGCACATTTAACTGCTGTAGACAAAGTTGCCTTTAAATTTCCCTGAAAAAAGATTAAAGCACTATCTCCATTGAAACTCCTAACATTTCCATCTAAACTATTTGCAATTTTTACGATTGTATGAAAGAAAGCCATATGCAATTTCGCAACAGTAGGTTTGTTATGGGTATTTAATACTGTCGTCGAACCACGAAGGTCAATGAATAATGAAGAACCTGTAAATTTTAAACCTGTATTACCAAATGTCAGTTTTGGGTCATCAATCTTTGGAACGTAGGTTACATCAGTAACTTCGAATCTTTCGTCAAGGATTGCTTTAACTTTTGATTTTATGTCGTCTTTTAATGCCATTTACAATTGAGTTGAGAGTAAAATGAATATCATTGAAGAAATAATCGAAATAAACAGCCAAATGAATGCAATAGAAAGATTTTCATTTTTCTGATTAAGAATATTTGAAACTTCTATTTTTTGGTCGAGAATGTCCTTAAGCATAATCTCTTCATTGATAGATTGAAATTTATTGTGAATGTTTTTTGATTCAAATGATATATGCTCAAAGTAAAACGTTGATAGCTCTCCTTCTTGGTAATTTTTAGCAAACCTTGGTTTAAGAATTTTGAATATTGAAAAATAAAACACTACGATTAAACATATTGTAGTTACAATACCTGCGATAAAAGTTAGAGAGCCAATTAGAGTCACATTAGAAAATGAGAATGTCAAATTTGCTATAAATTGGACAAAGGCAGTAAAAATAAGTCCTATAACTACAAGTATTGCCCCTGCTTTTTGGTCGGCAAACTTGATTAAATCTTGTATATTCTTAAATGATTCTAATGCATAACTAATCTTGTCCATATGTTGTCATTTTAAGCTTGCCCATAACGGTTGAGTATATATGCCGTAAGGGATTGCGGAGCAGTTTCCTGTCCACCGACACAAAAGTTTGAGCGGGCTACAACGCTTGAATACCCACTGAAACCCTTATGGCATATACACTTTGTTAGCGTTTCGTTGTTCATTTCTCTCGTTATTTTTCTTTCATTTTTGCTGCACTTTCTTGTCTGCTGTGCGTTCGGACAGGCACACTCTTTGTCAAGCTTTGATTTGAGCGTTGGCTTGTGTGGCTTGGCAATGTGTGTGACTGTGAAACATTAACGTTATGTTATAAATTTATTATCCAATTACATATTGCTGTAAGTTGGTCATCATTAGTTAAATTAGCAGCATTAGTCAAGTTCCCAGATTGCAACTGTTTAAAAATCTCGGTTGCCATACTATTTTCAATAGCTGCACCAATAAAGAATGTTTTTGGACTTAATTTTTCTTTTAAGAAACTTGACTTTATCCTATTTAGAGCTGAGTTTGCAGTTTTCCAATGTTCATCAGCCCCAGCCGGGTCAATGCCTCCTTTCAATTCACCTAATGCAATATACTTTTCGTGCTTATGAATGATTGATTGTTTTCCATTTATTAAATCATCAGAAGTACCGCTTAATATCGAAAGGTCAACATTTTTACTAACAAGTGGAACATTTATATTCATAACCATTAGTCTATCAAATTTCCCTTTTTTCCAATATAAAGCTTTAATTCGTTTTTCTATTTCAGAATCATTTTCTGGTTTTTCAAGCCAAACGTTAGTGTCATTATCTTTCCATAAGTAATTTATGCCAGCAATGTTTAATACAGAAAGCAGAGAGCGAAGGAATTTCCTTTCACCTAATGAACCTGCTAAGTTTCTTGCTTTTCCTCCTAAAGCATCACCCTTTGTTAAAAGATAGCGATATACAAGTTCATCAATAAAGCTATCTCCAGCAGGTTCTAAAAATTTTTCGATTAAACCTTTTATGGCAATAGTTTTATCATCTTCAGTTAGGTAATTTAAAGATTTGTCGGATAACCCAGAAGCAGTGAGTAAGCCAACTCTTAAATCGCCAACATTTAAAAGGTCTTTCGGTTTTTTAATTTTGTTTGCGAGTGATTTTAATGCTTTTGCTTCTTCAATATATGGCACGGCAATATAGTTCTTTTCTAATGCCATTGAAATAAATCCAGCTCTTGTCTGTTCACGTGAGGTGACTAAATCGTCCGCTGTTTTGATAAAATTGTTAGTTTTTAATTTTTTTGCCATAAGTAAACGCATTTGCGGACTTCTGTTCGGCCATAATTGCCCATTTGTTGACTACTATTGCCTTTGCCCTTCGGTAAAACAAAGATTTTATTAATATTAAAATTAAAATTTTCAGCAAATTCAGATAGAATTAAATCAACCGGGATTTCTTCCCCTCCATAACGAACATTATCATTAACCATAACACAATAGCCTCCACTTTTCGTTACACGAGCCATTTCATAAATAACAAAACAAAGCTCAAGAAAATAATTTTTCACCATTCTTGCTATGTTGTTATTATTAAGTTTACCGAGTTTATTTAATTCATCTAAGATCCCATTTACCTCACTCATAGCACTTGAATTGTTATATACTTCAATGACCTTCTCAAATGCCTTTTTTTGATTTATTGAAGTATAAAACTTTTCTAAATATTCAATCTTCTCTTTATTTTCAACAGTACATGAAAGCATAGTTTGCCTTAGATTACGAATCTGGTCATTATCATACCCTAAGTAAACTAATTCTAAAGCATAAGTCCTTGTATAATCATATCGGTTACAATATGGTGGAGAGGTAATGATAAAATCGAATGTGTCATTTTCAAGTTTGGGCAATTGTTCAAGACATGAACCTTCTATAATATTTACAGGCTTTTTATCCGTAATTGATTGTTCCAATTGTTCAAATAATGAAATAGACTTATTAGGATTAAGGTCTTGAATTATTTGACTTATTTTTGATTTTACAGCTTCCTCAAAAGATAATATTTTCCCTTTATCAAATGGTTTTCCAGAAAGTTCTCGTTTTGAGCGAAAATCCCAACGTAGATATTGGCCATCTTTTCGGGTATAGCTAATTTCTTCTAAAACAGAAAATGCAGCAAATCTTAAAATAGTTTGAATGTATTTATCCTCTTGTTGGGAACAAAATTTTAAGTATTTATTTAAATATTCTTCTGTTTCGTCTGAAAAAGCATCTTTTGTAATTGAAATGTGATTAATATAGCTTTCAGAGATTTTACACAGAGGTATTTCTAACCACATTTTTTTTGAAATAAGCATTAATTTCTCAACATCTATTTTATTAAGTGCCTGACGAGTTTGCATTACAAAAGTCCCAACCGGAAGAAGTTCAATACCGAATGATTCCCAACCTAATTCTTGTCCTGCAAATAATGTTGTTCCGACACCGGCAAAAGGGTCTAAAACCTTTCCAACTTTAGGAGAATACTCAGTAAGAAAGTATTTTACCAATGCAGATGAAAATCCTTCTTTATATTTAAACCAACGATATATAGGTTCTTCTTTATTAGCTTGAAAACTTACGACCTTTCTACTCAGATTATATGCTGTTTCTAATCTATCTGCAAGTCTTTCGAAGAGTTTTTCTCTTTCTGATGGAAATATTTCAACTGTTTTAAACATCTCGTAAAGTTTTTAAGTAAGACACTTTTTTCTCCGCAACTTTTAAAATCTTCAAATCCGCTTCTTCATCTAAAATTTTATATGCAATTTGGTAACTCAAAAACTCTATTTGTAAATCTTTCTCATTAACACCAAAGAATGCTGAAACTTGTTTTATTATTTGCTTAGTAGGCTGGCGTTTATTTCGCTCAATTTTTGCAAGAAAAGAAATATCAATAGAGATCTTTGCAGCTACATCTTTTAATGTCAATCCTGCATTTTCCCGAAGTATGCGAAGATGCTCTCCAAATGTCATTGTTCTTTCTAATGTAGTCATGTGGACATATTTTGTCCAAATATATGAATTTAATTTTCCCAATGGACAAAATATGTCCAAAAAGTTATTAACAAGGTAGCGCGTCAGCAAGAAAACAGCTCTTTTGCAAACTTAGGTCGTGCGTTGGCTTGTGCGATTTGCAAATGTGTTGTTTTGTGCGTGGACTGTTCATTTTATCGTTTTTTTCTTTTTCAGTCTTTATGTATCAAATTGTCCGCTGTGTCGTTTTCACACTTGCCCGTTCTCCCGACGAGCCGAGGCGATGTTGGGAGAACGTTTGGCGGTATGAAATCGTTGGGGATTGCGGGCTTCAAACCTGTCAAGTTACACAAAGGTTGAAGCGGGCTACAACCCTTGAACAACCTACTATCCCGGCAATTTTTTATACCGCGTGTTACCAGCCGTATTTCTTTATTAGTCATAGTAGAAGTCAATTACGTCTCCCTTTTTTGTCTTTTCCAAAACTTTGTCAATGTCGCCACGAACAACGCCGTTTCTATTATTGTAATATTTTATTCCACTTGCGAAATGTTTTACGTTTGGCAATTCCTTTTCAACTGTTCGCCAAGCTAAGTTCCAAATATTTGGAGTGTCTGTCCAATGTGGATGTTGTAAAATTATTTCAGGGTTGAATTCCTTGCAATATACTTTGAACTTGTCTGCTAATTGTTTTTTCCATCCGTTGGGATTTGCTGTTGCTTGTCCACGAGGGCTGAAAACATTTAGGTCGTGGCAGCCAAGAATTACAATCTTTTGATTGTTAAGTTCAATGAAATGAGTGTCAAGATTGTTTATTTTAATAAGGTTTTTTTTCTGTCCTTCGGTTGGATAGAATTTGCCAGTCCAGTTTGTTACCTTTTCCTTTCCTAAATCGTAAACTGCTACTAACTCAATTGATTGATAATTTGTCGGGTTAAAGCCGTCAATGCCAATTGTAAAAAAGTCTGCTGTCTCTTTTAGTTTCTTGAATACTGTCGACTGCAAACCACCAAAAAAATCAGTTATAACATTGTTTGCTGCCTTTTGAAGTTGTGGAATGTTCTGTTTTTCTGCTTTTGAAATATCAAGGTCTCTTTGTAATTCGGCAGGAAACTCAAAAGTAAGGAAACCGCCTGGTGTAAGTATAAACTCAAAATGGTTCTTACCAAATTCCGTTGAAAGGAATTTTTCTATTAGCTTTTCAAGCTTTTTGAAGTTAGGATTTCCATCTTTATCATACTGCTTTCCGGTCACCACGAGTCTTGCAATTTTGTGATTTCCACATTGTATTGCATTTTTCTGGCTTACTACATTTAATTTCTTGGAAGTCATTTTTGGGGGTTCTATTTGTTTAGTTGGTTTGCTTATTTGTCTTAGTGTTTCTGTCGGTTTAAGTGTTTCTTTTTTGTATTGCACTGAAAACCCTAATTTTTTAAAAAAGTTAGCGGTTTCCTGTCCGCCACTGTATTCACTTTTAGAGATTTCTTTTTTGTTAGCCACATAGTAAGCCAGGCCACGAATGTGTTTTGCAGGATATTTTTTGTCGTTGAATATTAAAAAGGTGTTTCGTGGCTCAGGATAATTTCCCGGTGTCTTGTCAAACATTTCTATTGCTTTTTTTACGTCACTTGCTGTTATGTTGTCCCAAAGTTTTTTCATTTCACTGTCGTTTTTATTTCTTCATCCTTATTGTCGGCTTTTCTTTCAGTTTTCCAGTCGCATTCTTTTCCCCAATTTGAATTCCAATTATTTGATTCTTGCTTATCAAACTTAAAACAGTATTTTCCTGATTTTATAATAACATATTCAGAATGTGCAAAAACTGATTTAAAGCCAATTCCTTTAAACCCAGTTTTATTTTCATCACCCCTTTTGTTTCCATCGCCAACACTACAGATAGATTTTATATCAATTTCAGAGAATGACTCCCCTTTATGTGATATAATAATATATTCTCCAACAAAGTCAATTTGAAAATCAAGTTTTCCACTTTTACAGCTAGCATCGTCTGCATTTTGCAATAGTTCATATATAAATCTCTTGCTATGCTATCTGTGTAAATGTCACTTGACAAAGAATCACAAGAATTTGCATGGTCAATTGCTTGTTCAGGATTCTTATAATCTGATTTTTCCCTATTTAAATTTTCTATAAATACTCTTTATTGCATTTGGTTTCTCTTTTTTTTAAATACCGCACAACGATTGAGGCTATGCTATATGCAGTAAGAGATTGCAGGCTACTATCCTGTCCACCTACACCGAATTTTGAGCGGGGCAGAATGCTTGAATTACCACTGAAACCCTTATTGGCTATATTGTGTGTTGTGGCGTAGAGCATTTTTATAATTTATTAAACCATTCTGTTTTTACTTTTGCAATTTCAATAATTTCAGTCTCTACTCCAAGTCCAAAGTCTTTAAGTTTATCACATAATAATTCTCCGTCAATCAAATCAATCGGCGGTGCTCCATCTCGTGTTGCTTCTTTAATAGCGTCTCTTGAGAATGTTCCCGTTGTAATGAACAATCCTTTGTCAGCTCTACCTTGCATTGCTCCTCTAAAATCACGAATCTGACTTGGAGTAATTGTCCCTTTGTATCTTTTGCATTGAAAAATTACATGAAAACTCAGAAATCCACTTATTTTAACAATTCCTTTGCCATCAATTTCACCATCACCAGATTTTCCAGTCACTTCAACTTGAGTAAATCCGCTTTCTCGTAATAATCTTTGAACAAGTCTTTCAAATGCATCAGGGGTGATGCTTAATATTGTCTGAAGTAACTTCTCTTTCCAGTCTGTCGTGATAGTTAATTTATCATCTAATTCATTGTCGGCATGAGTTGTTGTAACTGCGTCTTCTTTTGGTTTTGATTCTCGGTGTTGGTCTCTAGCAGTTTTAACAATCTCATCACTGCTGATTTGCTTAATATCAATATCTGAATCAGATAATGCCCAAACTCCTCTTGACGAATTATTTATCAATCCCAATTTTTTTAGATATGTCCGAGACCAAGCTAGTCTATAATCAACCTCACTTTGCAATCCATTCTCATTATGCGAAATTTGCAATGTTTCCTCAGAGATTTTAGCAATCCCGTATACTTTTTCATTTATTTCCTCAATCGTCCCGGAACCCCCTAATATTTTCAAAGCCTCTAATGTCGGAATCATTAGTTGGTCAAAAGTTGGTAATTCCTCGTTATTTTTTCGTCTTGCCATTTTATTTTTATTATGTTAGCAGGGTGGTCTCATTGCATGCGCCACAACGTCTTATTTACGCAACAAATATAAAACATTCGTAAATATAAAATTTAAAACTTACGTAAATCACTAATGTGCAGTTTTGTACTTGGGCTGTTTATTATTTCGTTTTCCTTTTTTGTCTTTAAATAGCAAATTGTCCGATGTGTCGTTATTTTTTTACACTTGCACCCAACGGTTTGCTGCTTGGCATAGTGGCGGATTTCGGAGCACAAAACTGTCAATACACCACAAAAGTTGATGCGAGGTAGAATGTTCAATTAACCACGTCACCCGCCATTGAGCCAAACGCCTGTTAGCTGCTGCCATTCTTCTTGTTTTTAATGAGTTTGTCAATATCATTCATAGTCAACCAAGGTCTTTTTTTATGAACCATTCTGTGACAATTTGCACAAAGCATAGCAATATCTTCCACCTTGGTTTTGTGTTCAGGAGTCATTTCGCTAACTGCAATTGTATGGTGTCCTTCTATAAAGTCTTTACCAATGTCGCCATAGACTTTCTCAAAATCAAAACCACAAACTTGGCAAAATAGTCGTCCATTATGTTTCTTGAATTTTTCTTTCGCAAGCGAAATCACTTGACTGTTTCGCTCTCTTGCTTTATGTGCCCTTTCAACAATTTTCCCTTCTGGAAACTCACCTGTCAGGTCTTCATTGTTTTCAAAATCTTGGTCTATGTCTAACTGCCAAAACTTTCTCGGTGCACCGAAAGAACCTTTTTCACTTGGTTGAATACCAAGTCTGTTGCAGTATTCCAAATACTTCTCATTTAATTTGTCGTTGGGAAGTGGTTTTGTTCCTAAAATTTTGGTGATTACCTTGTTTGTCTCTCTGCCGTCTTTCTCGTCTGATGCCGAATGTTTGTCAAGTTTGTTGTCCACATAACCAATAAAACGACTTGGGGCAAAATGTAATTCTTTGTCAATTTTGTAAGCGACAAAACAAGTCCCACGTTTTACCAAAGCTGTTGCTTCACTAACTGAATATTCGTCACCTTCGGTCAGATAACCTTCTAAGGTATCAATGTTTTTAATAAGTTGATTTATTGTATTTATCAGTTTCATTGTTGTCTTGTTGTCGTTACTTATGGTTGCAGCTAACTCGTTTATACACGCTACTTCATAGCGCCTTATTTCCAAATTTGGATGGATAGACGCTATCATGTTGCGTTTTATCTTTCGATTCAAAAATACAAAAACTTTTCATTTGATGAACCAAATTTATGAACTTTTTTATAATTCATCAAATGGGCTGCTAATTTTCTGCAAACTTTTTTGTGATACGTGTGTGTATATTTCAGTAGTCTTTGAACTTTTGCGCCAAGTGTAAACGGTAAATAAGAATGCAGCATTTTCGGTAAGGAGTTTCCTTCAAGTGGCGGAAAAGCGGTTTGATCAATCCGACGAATTAAATGAAAATGAAATTGAAAAATACGTTTACCGGAAAATAAGGAAAGACCATATAAGCAGTTCCTATCGATTTGCAAATGTGTTGTTTTGTGCGTGGGCTGTTCATTTTATCGTTTTTTCTTTTTCTGTCTTTATGTAGCAAATTGTCCGCTGTCGTTTTTTACACTTGCCCCTAACGGTCTATTATAAGCCTAGTGCGGGATTTAGAAGCACTACACTTTCGGTTTAGCTTTATGTTTGTTAATATTCAATTCGTTTAAATTAGCCCTTAAGCCCGCATTACGCTTATACATTGTTGTAGTGCGTTTTTATTCATTTTCAGTCTTTTATCGTCCATGTCGTACAGTTCAACAGACCACCATGAAGTCCGATTTCATTATAGTTTATCGTCTCAATTTTTCTGTCTGGGAAAATCTGTCTGAACCTATCATAAACTTCTTGGTCTTTGTTTTTCTCTGTTTCAAATATTGGTAGCACAATCAAGTCTTGAACTTCCAAATAATTCACGTAGCAACCAATTGCATGATATGGATATTTTTTCTCCTTATGTTCAAGAAAAGGGATGTCGATATAGTCAATCCCTTTTTCTTTCAGGATTTTGTTGATTCCGTTCTTCCAATATTTAAACTCCTGTTCACGGTCATTCCCAAGCACTGTGTTTCTGTCAACAAATCGAACCATTCCGTCTGCATGACCTGTCATATCAGATTTTATTTGTGGAATTACGATAATCTCAACTTCAAGAAGTTTTTCAATTTCAGCTATTAGTTTGTTTTTGTTTGAGTATTCCGGGTTCTCGTCAAAAACTCGGTCTGAAATAATTGCTCTGTCTGACCAATTCACAACATTGCCACCGTCAAGATTAATTTTGGATAAAATTGGATTAATGTTGTTGGCCTTACAAACTTCTTTTGGGCCTGATTGAAGTTCCAATTCGTCCTTTAAATATGAAGGTTCATAACGGAATTGAACAAATTTTCCCTTTTCAATCTGAATAGGCATGTAGTCTCTGCACCAAATGTCTTTTGTGGCTTTTAAAAAACCATACTTAATAGAATGCTTTTCAAGAAGTTCATTTATAGCGTTGCAGGTCTTTGTAAACCGCTCGTCAGACAGCAGTCTTTCAGAAAAATAAACCGTATTTGTTTCTTTACCTGTTACCATTCAATAGGAAATTTGTCCATTCGGTTTGTTTGTCTTCTCGGTAAAATCGAGCTGGTGTGGTTAGAGCCTGGAAAGCAATGCCTTTATTTTCACAATGCTTTTGAATTTCCGATAACTTTGTTTTCATGTTCGGTATATTAGAGAAGGTTTTTCGTGTAAAGCAAACCCTCTTCAAGTTTGGAAGAGTGTCAATTAGCGTGATGATGTTTTTCCATCGAGTTACTTTGTTGTCGATGTAGCCGTCATAGTAATTGGCTTCTTGACCTTCTTCAACTTGGATTTCTTCAATCAGGTCGGTAAAGTCAATTCTATGTTCCTTGATAAAATCCAACTTTTCCTGTTTGGAAGCGCCTTTTAAGTCTGTCTTGCCAAAGGCTGTCGGTAGAAGTCTCCACAAATAGTTTCTGCTTCTTCCATAGAAAAATTCAGCGTCATTGTCCGCTGTTTCAGGATTAAATGTTCCAATTATCAGGGTTTCTGTCTTTGGACTTATTTGGTGGTCTAAAAATCTATGTTGAACTGTAATCATGTCGTTTTTTTTAACTTGCCCATAACGTTCCGCGAGTACCCGAAGTTGGCGACCAACGAGAGCCAATTTCGGCGGAGCGGAGCGTAGCCGGGTACTCGCTGTTATGTGCTGGCATTGTGTGTTGCATAGTCTTCTATTCTCTTGTTTCTTGCCTTAATAAAGTCCATTACTCCTTTTTTATATATTAAATATTCGTCAATTTCAGCAAATGTTGGTTTTGTTTTGAAGTTATCAAAAGGCAAATAAAATTTTATTTTCTGGTGTTCATCAACAAGATCTTCAAGCAAGAAAAATTTTATATAACCTGTAAAATCCTCAAACAAGTCGAAAAAGTTTTTATATCTCAAGAACGTGTCGTAAAGCGGACTTTCCTGTCCCAGGTAGAACAGCCTAATACACTCCAAAGTCAAGTCAAATCTATCATCAATTAAGCTGTTTACTCCACGTGCTTGATTTATTGTATGTTTTCCGTCAACTCTGTTGTTTGGAAATAGAGTATATGCTCCTATAGTTGAACCGGCGTCAAAAAGTTCGTTTACAGCGTCTGGTATTTGTATTGTTAACCACTGTTTACGTTTATGATTTTTATATGAATGGGTAATAGCATCACTTCCTAAAAAGAATTCTCCAAGTTCAGAAGTATGATATAAATAAACTCCTTTTTTGTTGTCAGTTAAATTAAATGGTTTCCCATTTGGCAAAGGTTTGCTCCATAAAATTTTATGATATTTACGGAGAGTTGGGCTGGTGCTATCAGGATCATCGCCCTTTGCATCGGAGAAAAAATTAAAATTTATATCAATCATTTAATCCTACCTTAAAATTATTTCAAGAAATGTCTCACAATGCTTGCACATAACTCGTTTATACACGCTACTTCATAGCGCCTTATTTCCAAATTTGGATGGATAGACGCTATCATGTTGCGTTTTATCTTTCGATTCAAAAATACAAAAACTTTTCATTTGATGAACCAAATTTATGAACTTTTTTCACAATTCATCAAATGGGCTGCTAATTTTCTGCAAACTTTTTTGTGATACGTGTGTGTATATTTCAGTAGTCTTTGAACTTTTGTGCCCAAGTGTAAACGGTAAATAAGAATGCAGCATTTTCGGTGAGGAGTTTCCTTCAAGTAGCGGAAAAGCGGTTTGATCAACCCGACGAATTAAATGAAAATGAAATTGAAAAATACGTTTACCGGAAAATAAGGGAAGACCATATGAGCAGTTTCTATCGGTTTGCAAATGTGTTGTTTTGTGCGTGGGCTGTTCATTTTATCGTTTTTTTCTTTTTCTGTTTTTATGTAGCAAATTGTCCGTTGTGTCGTTTTTTACACTTGCCGATAACGGCTGAGTGTATATGCAGTAATGGATTGCAAGCTACTATCCTGTCCACCTACACCGAATTTTGAGCGGGGTAGAATGTTTGCATTACCACTAAAACCCTTATTGCATATAGCCTTTGTTAGCCGTTCGCTCTTTTTTATCATAATTAATCCGTTTTTATTTTACATCAAATACATCTCCATCATGAAGAGGAATAATAGTAGCCTGTTCATGAAATAATTCTTGAAATTTTTCAGGTGCTTCTGTGTGAATAGGTATAATGCCACCTTTGGGTTTAACTGTTTCAAAAACTGTCTTTAGTGTTTCCAAATCAGCATGTCCACTTGTGTGCATATACTCAATTTTATAAGGCTTCAAAAAATTATATAACGATTCATTAAAAGCAGGTTTCTTACTATCCAAATATCCATCCCACATTGAATAAAATACTTTTGAATCCTTTGATTTAGCATATTCAGTGATAAGAGGTTGAAATGAATCATTTGAGCGTATAAGCATACAAAACCCATTTTTTTCTAAATACGATTTCAATTTACCATTAAAAACAAATGGATTTTGTCCTTGACGTTTTAAATTAAAGAAACGACCAGCAGGGCTTGTTGTTTGGTTGAAATCTATATCGTAAAATTTAGTGTATTGCTTATGATTCTCGGAGACTATTTTTAAAATTTCTGTCTGATAACTGTCACACACAAAACAGCGTTTTGTATTTTTTGAAGCATGGTACAATGCAAATATTCTGTCAATATTAGTAGAAGAAACTAAAACAAAGTTGTATTTATTTTTGCTAAATTGCAATTCAAAATCTTTTTGTAATTCTTGCTCCGTTTGGATTTTCACATTTTGACGTTGAATATTTGAACCTTCCGAAATTATGTAATCAATGTTTTTGGCATAGCTTTTTAGTGTTGGAATAAGTCCCTTACTTCTAAATCCGTGTCCACGAAAATCGCCCGTGTGAAGTATTCTTTTGTTATCAGCTTCGACAATAAACATATACGCATCAAAAGCGGAATGGTCAATAAATAATGGCGTAACGGTAATTTCTCCGATATTTATTTTTTGTAATTGCTCAAAAGTTTTAATTTCCTTAATACGTTCAACAATTCTTTTATGTTTTTCTGCCTCGTTTGGGTCTGGAATATATGATAATCTGCTTTCGAGACAATTAAAAATTTCGCGTGCAGTTTTTCCAACGTATATTGGTAAATCAACAACAGTATCGCAAATTTTTCCAATATGGTCGCCGTGATAGTGAGTTATAAATAATGCACTTTTTGAAATATCGCCGCAAGTTAATCCTTCTATCGGCTTCAATTCTTTAATCTCCGTTCCCGGCAACTGCTCGCCAAAATCAATAAAAATCTTATAGCCGCCACTTTCAATTTCGGTTATGCATCCTCCAATTTGATTTGTTCCTCTATGTATTGTTAGTTTCATACAGGTAAAATTCTTTCATCGTAAGTGCCATCAATTATGTCTGTAATTCCAATATTTTCAAGCGTTGCTATTGAAAATAAAAATGTGGCAAAAAATTTATTGTCTTTCTTTGTGATATCACCAAACATTTTCTCAACAGAATCTTTAGTTGATAATTTTTTACAGCCCCAATGCTTGTCATTGAAAAGGTAACCTGCCATTGTTTGCTTGGGTGTGCTTGCATTTTCCTTTTCAGCATTATTGTCTAATGTAATAAAGTAAAATTCAGGCGTTAATATATCAGACTCTTCGGGTGATTCAAATGGTACTGCTATTCCAAGTTCTTTCTGACTTTTTACTATTTCAATAATTTCTTGTTTTAATTGTCCTTCAAAATAACCTTTCTCGCAAAATTTGATAAAATCCTCAACATGTTTGTAAATTCCACTTTTGTCTCCTATAGCACCGCTACCATATTTTAATTCTATCAAGGCAATTTTATGCGGCTTCATTTTGGAAAGTGCGATAATATCAAATCGACTGTTAAAATCTGCTTCCTTTTTTTCTGCTCTATTATTAAATGATTTTACATATTCAATATCGATACAAAACCAATTAGAATCTAAATTTTCATTGTTTAAGAGAACTAATTTTGATTGAGCCTTTTTTTCTGGAGTTGCTTTATCATTGCTGTACTTTTTAATAACTTCGTATTGTTTGCATATTTCCTTCTCCTCAATTTTATATCGTTTTTCTTTGTCTTTGCTGTTATAATGATTTCCGTCTAAATAATACTTGTCAATTTCGCAATCAATTTTTTCGTCTCGTTTTTTGTATTCAATCTTTGCAATGCGATCACAGTTGTAATATAAATTCAGATAATTATTTCTTACTCCGATAAATAATTCGTCTTTATGTTCTTTATAAAGTTTATAAAGTTCACTTTGTTTGAATGCTTCTGCAAAGTCTTTAGAAATTCCTCGTGTTATTTTCTTTTCCATTTCTTTCGTTCTTATTTTCACCACAAATCAAACTTGGTGTACGTTTCTTAGAGTGACGGCTATCGTCTCATTTACGCAACAAATATAAAACATTCTTAAATACAAAATATCAAACCTGCGTAAATTATTTTATTCATATTCTGAATACTTGCGGATAAAAGACCATATTAGCAGTTCCTATCGGTTTGCAAATGTGTTGTTTTGTGCGTGGGATGTTCATTTTATCGTTTTTTTTCCTGTCTTTATGTAGCAAATTGTCCACTGTGTCGTGTTTTACACTTGCCCATAACGGTGGGGCGCTTGGCGTAGGTGGCGAGACGCTAATGTTTGCACGGGCGATAAACTTGCAAAGTTGTACAAATGTTTCTGCGAGCCTGCACCGCCACTTATGCCAAACGCTTTGTTAGTGGCTGTTTATTTTAACCATTTTTCAATTTGGTTTAAAGCTTTTCCAAAGTCCTTATCTTCTTTGTATGTTATATTTGTTACAGTATTGTAATCTTCTTTCAACTTGTTAATGTCAGGAATGGTATTTTTATAAACTTTCTGTTCTAATCTATATCGTTTCATTAGTTCAGGGGCAAAATCATTATCTATAAAATTTTCTATTCCTGTTATTGTTCTAAAATCAGAAAAATATGTAAAATACACAAACCCTGTGAATACTTTATCAAAAGTATAATCACTCTTTGCCGGAAAAATATCGAGAGAATCATTGCCAAACGGATTTCCCTTAAAATCAAAACCTACATTATTTTTATTTGTTTTAATAAATGATGCGTCCCATTTTCCATCTGCAATTGCTGTAATTTCAACTGCATTTGTTTCTTTATTCCTTTGCATAGCAAAAGAATTTAAATATACATTTGCCACTTTACTTGGAAAGGCAGATGCAATGAATCTTCCCGCATTTTCTTTACCAAATAAGTCCTCTACAAACGCATGTCTGAAATTCAATACAACCAAAGCTTTTGACGTTTTATGCTGTTTGTTGAAAGTTTTAATGAAATTTGAAGCAAGAATACTGTCTCGAAAGTTTGTTACAAGGCTATCTCTTACGCAAATGTCTTTTTCAGTTGCAGTTGTCCAATCGGCAATGCCAATATCCAATCCAAAAATATTGACTTGATTTTCAGCGGGAAGTCGCTTGTTGATATCATGAACCTTTTTTATGTAATATGAATAATTTGATTTTTCCCAAAGCGGAGCACCATATATGTTTCGTTGAAAGTTCAATACAGAACTATTAACTTCTTCGATGGACAACTCTCTATTATGTAAAAAGCGATTTAATGTGTCATTAAGATTTTCATTTCCGATCTCAAAATACGCATTCTGAACATTGGTTGTGAAACGATTATCCGACAAGACATCTAATATTAAATCATATTGGGTTATTTCTCTATGGTCTCTCTCACAAAGAATAACTATATCATATTCATCGAACAACTCGATAATATAATCTTTTGCTGATGTGTTTTGCTTTTCAAGAAAGTTTATATATGGTTTTAAATTAGAATCTTGTTTGACGGTACAAGATTGAAAAAACAAAAATAAGACTACAACACAACATAGTTGTCCAAATACATAACTCTTGTGAGATTTCTTCAAAATTTGTTTTACACTTTTCATAATTTATGTTTTCTTAGATTCTTGAACTTACGTTTAAATTGCCACTAACGTCTTATTTACGCAATAAATATATAACATTCGTAAATACAAAATATTAAACCTGCGTAAATTATTTTATTCATATTCTGAATACTTGCGGATAAAAGACCATATTAGCAGTTCCTATCAGCGTATGATGGTAGCCTCTATCGATAAATTTTACAACTCGGTAGTAGCGCCATTGAAGGGAGATGTTTCGTCAATACTCAAATGTATGCCCATACTTTCGGAAAACAAGAGCCATTTTTCGGCTCGATCTCGGTGTTTCCACTGAGGGTAATTACTCAAATGTTAAGGTAAACTAACAATGTCAATTCTTTTCTTATACTCACTCGGAGAAGTACCGGTCGT
>Ga0255344_1003442_pt1 | contig 17328 bp, 19 predicted proteins | sample wastewater_treat_5_FD_192414 | JGI IMG/M metagenome (GOLD analysis project Ga0255344, IMG submission 192414) | Wastewater microbial communities from Lulu Island WWTP, Vancouver, Canada - plant18 | ecosystem: Engineered > WWTP > Wastewater > Unclassified | place: Canada: Vancouver, British... | reverse complement strand
TGAAAATGAATATAACTGTCGTCATCATCAAGATATAAGTAGTTTGTTACTGTATTACTGCTATTCTTCCAGCCGAAACCACCATAGTCGGCTTTAGTGAAATAATCCGCTGATGCTTGAACAGTTCCTGCAACTTCAAATGAAGTTGTTGGCACCATCCCTACACCAACCTTTCCACCAAGTGCATTAAGAACAATATTATACGCTGCTGTATTAGCATCTCCTCTGCCTGATTGCAGATAGGTATCCCCTGTATTACGTACCCATGTATGTAGTCCAAAGGAATTAGTCTCCTGTGCTACTATCGAAAATACACCTGATGCCACTAAAGCTCCTAATGCTGGATTAGTACTCATAACGCCAGTCTGCAATCGAATAGCGTTTAAATCTGTTGCATGTCCAACAACCAAATTGCCAGAAATTGAACCTCCTGATAAAGGCAGATAAGAATGAGTATGTGAAGAAGCTGCATACTTGGAGGATAATTCTGTTCCTGCTTCATAAATGGTTGTTGCGTGTACTTGTGAAAACCTGTTACTACTTGTTCCTACCATGTAAGTGTTATTTGTGCCAGGATGTAGACCGGAAGAACTAAACCACATACCATTTGTAGCTCCTACGCCTTGTCCGTTTGGAAGAATCCCAAGCAAACCGGATGCAGGCATTGTTATATAATTATATGAACCTCTTCCAAATGCAAGATGGGAAACACCAGAATCGTTGGTTATTGACAGCGTGTTTACACTTAAAGAACCAGTGACAGTTCCACCTGATAAAGGCAAGTAAGTATTGCTATCTATAGAAAGTGTACCATTAGTGCATTTAACAAGACCTGTAAAAGAGATGAATGGCTCTAACACTATGGGTGAACCATTTATTATTGTTTTATAAGTGTCATTACCAAGCGTAATGTCGTAATTGCTAGTTCCTGAATAGCCCAAAACATTATGTGTATCGGAATAACTATCAGTATAAAGCAGTTCTGTGTAGAAGAGAGTTGCATGTCCGTGACTTGCGGCTGCATACACCCCACCATGGTTGTGGTCACTTCTAGACACCATTGTTGAAGATCCCGAACCTCCCCAAGGAATTAAACTTGTTATATTTACCCAAGAAGGCTCTCCAGAACCATTAGATTTTAATATATTGTTGCTAGAACCTGCTGTTGTAGGTGCATATATATAAGCAGTTTCAGAAGCTATTAAACTTCCATTCAAATAAACAAGGGTACCTGAACCTCCACCATCGCCTGAAGCTGGGACACCTGTAGAGTACATGGTTTGACCACCTGTGGTTACAAGGTGCATAGGAGTTTCGGTATCGCTATGTGCAAGCTTTAAGAAGCCTACACCACCAACTGTTTCGTAGGTGAATTTGGCATTTCCTATTTGAAGGTACTTTGAATCGGGAATCTTTACTGAGCCAATAACGTCTAATACGCCTGTGGCCTGCTCGATAATTCTTGATGTTACTGTACTCCCATTACCAAAGTAGAAATCAATGAAAGGCGTTGCGTGCTTTACAGATAAATTGTATACCCATGTGTCGTAAAGCTTTGCAGATCCGCTACTGTTTATTTGATAATCTGTTCCTGATGAACCAAAATAAATAGCCGAAGTGATGCGAGCAGAAGAGAGTGTTGATGCACCTGTAACACCGAGAGTGCCACCTACTGAAAGGTTGGATGTATAGTGGCCTGTGCCTGATACATAAAGTTTGTATGTAGATGTATCTGTAGAACCTATTGATACATTGCCAGATGAAAAATTGCCCTGAATTAAAGGAACAGCATTTATATTCGTCTGTTTAAGTATAAATAGATTAGCTATAGTGTTATCTTTTCCTGCTTGATAACCAATAGCAACAACGTCATCGGCTGTTGCTGTATTACCTCTTGTTGCTTCATAACCAATTCCTATAACCCTGTCACCTGTGTTTTCACGACCTGCATTATAACCTACTGCTGTTTGATGAGCTCCTGAGTTTGATTGGCCTGCAGCATAACCTAAAGCTGTTTGATAAGCTCCTGAGTTTAAATAACCTGCAGCATAACCTAAAGCTGTTTGATGAGCTCCTGTGTTTGAATAGCCTGCATAATAACCTACAGCTGTTTGAGCAGCTCCTGAGTTTGATTGGCCTGCATAATAACCTAAAGCTGTTTGATAAGCTCCTGTGTTTGAATTACCTGCAACATAACCTACCGCTGTTTGTCTATAAGCACTTGAATTACCTGCATTATAGCCAACAAAAGTATTAGCATAAAATGTATCTGTTCCCTTCGCTAATTTAAGAGCTTGAACACCGTCATACATATAAGCACTTGAACCATCTATATTGATATTTCCAATAACATCTAATTTTTGAGAGGGGGATGTTGTGCCGATGCCGACGTTAGTTCCGTCAGTATAGATAGGGCTATTAGCTAATCCAGAGGTATCAGAGACGTGGTAAGGGAGATAGCCGTCTGTGAGATTCGTAAGCTTTGCGGTAGTGGCCTGAATAGTAGAGGAAGCTGTAATGGTGGTGGCTCCTGTGATAGAGCCTGCAAGGGTGAGGTTCTTTGCTGACCAATCATAGCTTGTGCTGCCTGCGTTGTCGGTGCGCCAAAGGCCTGCAGCATGGTACCCGTCGATCTGATCAGCATTAAGGCCTGTAACCATTGTTCCAGACACAGCGTTCAGAAGCCCTCTACCAAAAGCAGAAGTAGTAACTTCAGCGTAGGTATTAGCCGCAGACGCATAAAGCATTTTTCCGGAGGCTATGGAGGTTTTGCCTGTGCCACCTTTAGCGACCGCAATGGTTGTTGCGTTCCAAGTGCCTGTGGCTATAGTGCCTAAAGTGGTGAGGGCAGTTGATCCGGCCCAAGTGCTTAAAGCTGTGTTCTCAACGCTCCCCAAGCCCACCTGTGACTTAGTAACACTGTGAGGATTGGAGGTATTACCGGTATGCGAGCTCAGCGCAGATGCTGCAGCATACCCGGCCGAAGCATGGTTGCCCCAACCGTAGGCTGTGTCCCAATTACTCTTGTTGTAGCCAGAAATGGCGGTGGTGCCGGCAAAGAAGTAGCCTATTTCTGTCTCTGTATAAGCGTCTGTAATGCCATAACCTGATATAGTAGTAGGATTGGTGCCAGCTAAATTTGCGAAGGTTGTACCGTGAGGGTTGGAGGTGTTGCCTGTATGTGTAGTAAGTGCTGCTCCTACAGTAGTATCGGTGTCAAGATCGCCTATAAGCTCCCAATAATCACCACCATAATAAAACTTATATATCCTGTTTGCTGATAGTGTCGATGGAGATAAAAGATAGATGTTTCTATAACGTATAGGTTTTGCTCCTGTGCCTCCTACATTAAGAGTTAACTCGCTTACAGCAGCAGTATTGTCAACGGTAAATTTTATTGTTATTTCTACACCTTTAAAAAGAATAAAACCAGCACAATTTACAGTCTTTGCGCCCGTAGCGGCAGCAGTAGAACATTCTGCCGTATATGAGCCTGCATCTACACGTACAACACTACTACCATTACCGATATATAACTTATTATCGTTAATGCTGTATGCCGGTTCACCTGTCAATAATGATCCAGGCGCTGCACCTGAACTGCCTGATTTTATCTTTATAAGTTGTGCCATATACTATATTAATATGTGCCTCCATCAACATCGGGTTTGCTTATGCGTAACCAATTGTCCGTATTATTTTTATTATCTGCAATTAGATCCGTTGTGGCAATCCATATATATACATGTTGTTCATTTCCATCACCAAACATGAGCATTACATTTCTCTTATTGTAGAAATAGGCGGGTATCAAACCAGATGCCAGTGCAAGTGTTCTTCCTGATGCTTGCCCTGCATTAAATATCGCCAGATTGGAATACAAATTATCCAGATTTTTCTTATCATCTGACGACATAAATCCATTTAGATTAGCGTTTGCTACAGCGTGTGCTCCTCCTCCTGCTCCTTCGTGAGAGCTATGTACCGCATCTCCGATACCATAGCCCGCTAGCGTATTTGGTATATCATTTAAGCTGTCAAAGGTATGATAATGAGAGGTTATCTCACCTGTCAGAACTGCCTCGATCTGCGCTTTAGTAACTGATGGTAATGTCCCCCATTCTGGTATTCCGGTTGTATTATTCCATTTTAAATATTGACCTGTCGTTGTTCCTGCTACCTCAGGGGCCCAAAATCTCGGGTTATCATTTGTTTCACCATTGAGTATAACCGTTGCGCTGCCCCCGCCTCCTGCCGGGACACCAGCACTGTACATCGTCTGCCCACCGGTAGTAACGAAATGCATCACACCACCATCGTAGTTTTGTAATTTCAGATAGGCAGGTGTATCGCCAGAAGCAGCGACATAGACAAGTTTTGCACCACTTTCTCCACCAATGTATAAAGCTTTCTCTACATAAGTATCGCTTTTTAGTTTTATCTTACCACCAATTTGCTCTTCACCATTTACTTGCTTGCCAAAGATAGATAATTCTCCAGAGCTAAGCGATATAATACGTGAAAATGCTGTTCCTGATACTCCCTGACGGAAATCAATATAAGGCGTTTCCATACCTTCCTTGCCGCTCAATGTAAGGGCTCCGCTAGTTATCCCTACTCCATAAGAGAATGTTATAGCACTATTAGTACTATCAAACAATCCCCCAGGAAGCGTTGTATTTCCTGTGACTCCAAGAGTACCACCAATAGTTACATTACTACTGAATGCACCTGTAGTTGCACCTGTTATTGCACCTGAAATATCGCTTGTTCCATCAAATGACCGACCCCATATAGTTCGTGCTGTCTCCAATTTTGTAGCTGTTGAAGCATTACCTGTAAGAGCACCTTCAAAATTAGCCAAGATAGTACCTTTTGTACCACCAAATACTTCATTTGTATTTGTAGCATCAGGAATAAAGGTAAATTTTTGTGAGCTTCTATCAAAGCCAAAGAAGCCAACCTTTGCTACCGTACCATTATGCCAACGAAATTCCACTCCTCTATCCTTATTATCGTTTACTGTTGGAGCTGTAGTACCACCAAGTGTTATAATTGGATCCTCTACCGTTATAGTTGATACATTAGCAGTAACAGTATTACCATTGATTACTAAATCTCCTGTCACAGTCAGGTCGCCGCTTATAGTGCCCCCTGCCGCAGGAAGATAGGCTGTGGTATCAATTTCCCATGTTGTTGAAGTTCTCTTTAGTAGCCCTTGTGTGGTAAGTCCAGCAATGGTATTCAGGTGTGTATTTATATCTGCTAAAGACCATGATACTGCCGTAGAGCCATCAAAATTCTTTGCCGTAGAGCCTATTGTCAATGCGCACGGCGTTGTCAGCTTTGCCGCAGAGCCATCTATTGACGTGATACCTGTAAGTGCTACTGCTACACTCGATCTGTTTAATGCTAAGCCGGTAGTACCTATATACATCGTGTGCCCTATTGGAGCAGCACCAATATTGTCCGGCGTTAATGCCCTTGTCTCTGTAGCTGTGACATGGCCTGCGGTATTTACAACAAGCTTACTTATAACATTCGCTCCTGTTAGTGCTGTTGCTATAGAGCCACCACCATCAGAGGGGTGCGTATAGGCTGCAGCAGCGATCATGGCTGCTATCCCTGTTGAATCAGGAAATTCAATATTTGCGCTTCCTGTGCCAAGATAGATCTTCTTTAGCGTAAGGTTGGTAGCTATCTCACCTTGTGCTAAACCTGTAGGCGCTGACGACGAGGACGATCTTTTTGGTTTAATTGTTTGTACTACTCCCATAATTGTAAATATTTAATATGTTCCACCTTCAATATTTTTATAAAACAAGTACATTGTTTCACCAGGTATATAATACCACAATACACCTATATCTATGGTATAATACAGCTTCCCTTTCTCTGCAAGCTTACCTGTGCTTGACCACACATCATTTGCTGTAGCCGTATATAACAGGTTTGCTGTTGTATCATAATATACATCTCCTGTAACACAAAAAGGTGGTGGTGTGTCTGAAACAGTTAGTAATCTTACCACCTGATCCAGGGCTCCACCTTTTAAAACTGTTTCTAACTCTTCCTTTGTTAGCGGTGCTAATTTGCGCCATCCTGTACGCTTATCCCAATCCTGATAGATGTGTCCTATAAACTGATAGTTCTCCCATATTCCTTCTTCAACCTCCAGAGTAAGCACAAGGCCTCTCTCTCTTATAATTGTCGGCACCTCTTTAGGAGCAAAATAGATAGATGATTCATCTGTCATAGTATAATATACCCCTTCTGGTGTCGGCTTCTTTACTGTTATATTATAAATATCCGGGTTTCTGTCTATGTCTGCCTGCTGTCGTAATAACTCGTTAGCTATACGTATATCTTCTGCTGCCACACGCTCGGCCTCAGCTTCCATTATCTCGCTGGCAGCCTGTATTGCCGGTTGTTTAAGATATTCCAGGTAATCCTCTATTGTGCCACTATTCCCATTTTGCAGCCACACTTCATAAGCATTTAGTCCGGCTTCACCACGTAATATCTTCCCAAATTCAAGAAATAAAGTATCATTATTTACTAATGAAACAAGTACTATCTTCATAACACACTGCTTTTTAATGCGCTGCCTTTAACATGTAATACGCTCTGTATCTCTGCTATAGCAGCTGTATCATCACCCCTGCTTATGGCACACTCCATCTTATATAACCCCATTGCTAAACGTTTTGTTTTCGTCGAAGGTAATGTAATAACAAAGTGACCATCATTCCCCAATACAATATCATTAATATCCCATTTCAAGATTATCTTGTTTGTGTCTGACTTCAATGCTATATCTATGTCGTATGTTGATATATCGCTTATTATTGTTCCATCATCGTCTATAAGATACCCTTGCCAGGCACAACTCTCACCCTGAAATATCTCCAGCACTTTCTTTGGTGATACAATATATGATGATCGGGTATTTACAACTACTATATTATTATCTGTCTGTTCCCCTGTGGTTCCATCAATAGTCTTTACACACCCCAATATCAATGAGGCATTTAACCCAGCATCACTAATGTTTATCTGCGCTACAAGTCCACTAACAACATAATATGCTGTACCCTCTATTGTAATTTCCTGTGTCTGCCCTATGTCTATAGCTACTTTATTATCGCTATTATTATAGTTCCATACCTGAAAGGAAAGAATATACTCATTCTCCTCACATAAGAAGTCTACTAATATCTCTTTTGCTGTTACCGATAAGGCAAATATCTTTTTAATCATAATAGCACTAAGCCTAAAATTGTCAATACTGTCACTGTCCCTGTTGTGAGTGTTATACCCCACAATGTCTTATTCGTCTGTGTCTTTTTTGCTAAGTCTTTTGCTAGCTCTGCATTCTTCTCTCTTTCCTTGCGGTTCTCCTCTTTCATAAATACATTATACTCCTCACTTTGTTCTAAAGCTATATCCTGAGCCTCTACGGTGGCTTCTAACAGACTATTTGCCTTCTGTAGTATATCCAGTGCCACCTGTGCATTATCACCCTCTACAATGAGCCTATTGGCTTCCTGGATACAATGCAAGGGTACTAATGTAAGTGAGTCTTTCTCACGCATTACAAGAGTAGTATCACCTGTACGTTCACCAAAATAGGCTACCTGCTCTGTAGGCTGCATCTCTTTCAGCTTAGCAAGTGTGGCCATATGTTCCTTTTTTACTTTCTCGACTGTGCTATATAAGCTATCAGTCTTTTCCTTTAATACGTCTATCACGTTATTTAATGAATCTTTTTGTTGTATATAATGATCTACTTCCTGTGTGTTATCCTGATATATTACTACAGGGGGAGGCACAGGCTTTATGATATAAAGGTATATCCCTAATGCCAATGCCAACCCAAATAGTATATAGATAAACTTCTGTTTCATGGCTTATTGCTCATCATCAGGCACATCATCTTTCGTTTGCGCATAAACAGCTATTGCTGTACATATACCTATTGCAGCAGCTATCCATGCACCTACACCTTCCGGCACATTACCAAAGGCTGCAAATGCACCCCACCCTGCACCTAAAGCAGCAGCAAGACCAGCAAAGGTATTACGTACTTTACCCCACCATATAGGTGTAGGAGCTTTTATACGTTGCCATAACGTTCTTTTCGTTTGCGTCATAATGTTTTTTGTATATCGACAACCTTTGGATGAACAAAGATCATCTTTATAGTATTCTTTCTCTCACGCTGCATCACTTCACCACCATTACTTTGGTTTGATAATGACGTATTACCTTCTATAAAGATACGAGTATTCTTCTCCGTATCCTTAACATATATTCCTGTATGGTCATAACGACCATCGTTATTCCAATCAAAAAAGACAATATCCCCCGACACCGGAGATTCAGTTATCTCACCTGTCTTGGTATAGTGTGCTACTGCTGTCTGGCAACCGGCAAAGCCCTTTAAGAAACCTATGTTCCCTAAAGGATAGCCCGCCTGAGCATATACCCAGCTTACAAACATACCACACCAAGGCACACCATCGAAACCAAACCATTCGCCATATTTTGTTCTATTGCTATTCGGTGGGTTCTCAGTGTAACCGACCTCTGCAATAGCCGTCTCTACTATTATATTTGGCACTATGGTTGTATCGGTAGGGATTTGTCCTTTCTGCTTCATAAATATCTGTTCTATAAATTTACACATTTACTTATGCTCCAGGTACTACAGTACATTCATTATCGGGATTGAAGAAAAACTCTGTAGCCGTTATAGCCCTGCCAAGACAACGGGACATATGCCCACTAGTAGGTGGGGTAAATGTTAAGCCGCCAGTCTGTCCTACAAAGCCTTTAGTGCCAGGTACTGCTGCTACCACAGGGATAACACCCATTATGCGTATAGTGATATAATCATTTTCTGCTTCTGCTTCAGATGCAGCATACCCTAATACAGTATCGAAACCATGAGCCTCAGCTTTCGTTTGATGCCATTTTCCATCATTCTTGAGCCAGCATAGCGCCCCTAATCCTATAACTTCTCCTGCTATGCCAAGCACCTCATAGTTGACATCTATGTGAGTATGGTCTGCCCTTGCAACATCTTCCGACGTACCATAAGTACCAAAGTCTTTATTAAATGCTGTACCCTTAACCTCTTTGCCTAAAGCCCCATCTTCATCAACAGTAACAACCTCTGTCGTGCCGGCAGCAGCCTTAGCAAAATCTAACGTCATAGCAGTGGTGATAGTAGGACTATCATAAATAGCATTCTCTCCTGTCAGCACCCAATCACCCCAATCTGTGCCATCAAATGTTCTCAGATAGATAACAGGTGTATCACCAGGTATAATCTGACGCTGTATCACCTTATCATCATTCTCACTAGCAGGAAGAACCTCTACACAGAAGTCTTTTGCACCATTGAGAGCTACCTCTCCTGTAATGGTTATCCCATACACTTCGCCCTGCCTTACATATGTGTCCAACACCGCAGCAGAAGCAATTTTTCGTCTTGTTACATTCATTGTTTTTAAAATTTAGCTAAATTATAATTTCTCAAAATACTCGTGCTTAACATATAACCCCATATGAGTGTCGGCAGCTGCTCTATCTCTAATATACGTAAGCTTATGTAATCCTTTGCCTATTATATCTGTTGACTGTAATGTTCCAAGGATTAATCCTGAAGAATATGTTTCTGAAGGCTCTAACGGACATTCTGTGCTAAGTAATGTATTTGTAACATTTTCCGATTCAATGTACAGATATATCTCATATTCGGCCAGAAAACCGAATGGAACAATACTATTAAATATCATGTTTACTACAATTGCGCCTGATGTCGTTGATGGCACTATAACCATAAATCTATTCTTTACCCTGTCTCCAATAATAATATCAGCTTTCTCTTCCGACGTGTTATAAATAACCATAACCTCATCATTCTTTGAAAGAAATATGGCGTTATCCATCTGCGGCTGAACGATACCCAAAGAACGCATATATCCTTCTTTATATAACCATAATCTACATGTGTTATATATATAATCACTCTCGGATACATACAATGTGTTTTCCTTTGGCGCAACACCCCCTATGTCCCAAACAAGAAATTCACCACCAACCTCAGTATTTATAGCTGTATGTATCTTGTCCTCTACAGTATCATAATATTGCTCGCCCGTAACAACATCCTCCATAGGAGGCTCACCACCAAAATATAATAACCGATATACATTACGTAGATGCTCCTCGATGGCGGCTGGTACTCCTGTGCTGTACAGCGTCTGACCACCAGTAGTGACAAGGTGCATTGCGGTGGATCCATCTGCGTGTTGGATCTTGATGTATCCCTGAGTGCCGGTACCGGAATCTTCCGGGACATAAACAATCTGGGCAGAACCGACTTGCACATAACCGGCAACATTGAGATTCTTTGTTGAGAAATCTTGATTTGAATCTCCGGCTTTATTGGCGTAGAGGTCGTCGTGAGTGGTGTCCTCATAACTTGAACTTATAGTTATTTTCTTTCCGCTTGAAGAAAGGGTTATATTTGAACCCTCCACTAACTCAAAAGTATCTGTTTTATCAGTAGAAGCAATAGTAGAAGACCCTACTTTGATTCGGCTAAACGCGTTTTGATTCACTTCAGCATTATCCTGAATCCCTCCTAACTTAGATGCTATGGATGCTATTGCATCAGCGTTTGCCTTACCCTTACTGCCTTCATAAGCAGTGCCCAACTCTTCTCCCAAAGCTAAAGATGGGCCCACAGGTATTTTCAGCCAATAGTCCACGTTGTTCCACTGTGTTTCAATGTCATCCCCGATAAACTGCCATACCTCCCAGGTGTCACCATTATGGAATGTGATCATCATGCCTAGCTTGTGGTACTCTGCGGGCACATGATTCAAAGCCAATTTATCCGGGAGGGTTGCTGTTGTTGACATAAGGTAATATCCTTCCGTTGGCGGCACCTTTTCTGTCAGGTTTAAAAAATCGCTCTGTGCTGTGTCGATTCTTTGCCAATAGGCTACATCTTCAAACTGAGCAAGGATATTTGTCCCGATAAACTGCCATAATTGCCAGCCATATGCTTCATCTTTAAAAGTAACCATGTGGCCATATACTCGGTTCGAGGCAGGAACGGCATTGATAGCATCTAATAGAAGCGTTACAGTACCGGCGGGGGTAAGATTTGTTATTCCGTGCGTGTGAGTTGTTATATGCCCGACTAGCCGCTCCTCAATAGCTGCTTTTGTAAGTGTGTAATTACTTCTTTCCAGCCAATAGTCCAGGTTATCCCATTGTGTTGTAATGTCGGTCCCGATAAACTGCCATATCTCCCAGGATGTAGCGGTCTTAAAGGTGATGGTGATCCCTGGGATTTTGTATTCTTCCGGGACATAATTATAAGCGTATTGATTCTCGGAGGCATCATCATTCATTAAGTAGTAAGCGGCTATTGGCGGCACCTTTTCTGTCAGGTTTAAAAAATCGCTCTGTGCTGTGTCGATTCTTTGCCAATAATCACGCCAGCCTAACTCCACACCATCAAGACCATCAAGACGTGTTTGACATACCTCATCATAAAAGATACGGTAAAACGCCTTATACGTGCCATTACGCCATGTCTCCATGCGCTGAATGATCATCCGCTCATCACCATCCATCACATCTACAGAGAAATAAAAAAACTCTATCTGTGCTATAGGAGTGCCAATAAGTTCAGACGTGTTACGCACCGTTACACCAAAACGAATGCCCGGCTGCAACATCCTATCTAAATCATATATGCTGTCTATCGTTATCCGTGCTACCCTGATAGAAGGCAAACGCTCACGACATATCTCTGTAACCCTGCTGAATAACGTCATATATTATGCTCTATTAAATGTGAAAGCGGCAATACCAACATAGGTACTACCGCCAGAAAAATTATATGGACTAACCCCACCATTTAAAAGTGTGCAGCAAACATCTGCAAAAATTATATCATATGACAACACACTATGCATAAACATTAAGGTTAATAAGTTGACTATTTCTACCCTATCATAAAATCCTAAACCTAGCAGTGGTAGGGACTTTCACAAGCCCCCAAACCACCCATAATACAATATGAAAAAACACCCACGCTCCCTATCTCTAAGAAACTCCCCAAATGTATATAACAAAAATACAAAAAACAAATATTTTACCAAAATAATTTATATAAAAATATGTTCTGCAACATAAAATCGTGACACATAAACATATAAATACACCCCCCACATACAACCTATATATATCACCCCCCCCTACCTACATATATAACCTCTATAGAATACTAACACTAGATATATTATTATAGCACTCCTATATTTTTTTCCCACATCTTTTAATCCCCTAGGACAATCCCCCCATATCCCCCCGGGCTTTTAGCGGTGAAAAGTGTCATCGCAATTATGTCTAATTTCTAAATAATAATTATTATGAAAAAGATTTTAACCAACGGCAGCGCCAGCGTTGCCGAATTCGTAAAAGATCTCAAGGACATTGCACCGGGTGCCTTTGAGATTCTGAATACCAAGCACCCGGAAAAAAGCGCCAAAACGGGCGACTACTATTATATAGTACGCCTTGCCAATGGCAAAACTGCCATCCTCCAGGCCGGAATTCTCGTGCAAAGGCATGAGAAAACTGGAGGCGTATTTACCTCTGATCCCATACCGGGAAAAGAGGTTGAACTGGCTGACGGGGTAAGGCTCGGAGTTAAGAGTGGCAGATGGGTTGTTGCCACAGCCTAAACCTCTGGAGTGGCGTCACTTAGGTGGCGCTGCTCTTTTTTTTGAACAGATTCTCGGTCGTTGTCTACGAGCAGACTACGGACGATGAATGATAATATAAAGCCACGTTGTAAGTGTCGTGGTACCCAAGCATGAACGCTGGTAGATACAGTGGGTAGAGATTCATGTAACACTTTCTATTTCAAACTATTTAATATTTTACCAATGGCAAATCGTTATTACACATTCGCAGAATTAAGCGAAAAACCTCTCGGAGTTGAACTCCGAGCAGCCAACACATTAGGTCGCCACCACTTCGTTATTACTAACAAGTCAGAAACTCACATTAAAGTTTCGGGCTTTAATACTTACGGGAGCAAAACAGGTGAAACCACTATCAAAAAAGATGGCTCACTTGGCTATAATTGTGGCTCGGTGTGGGCCATTAAGCCACAAAGCGACATGACACCACTTGAGCTTTTGCGCTCAGAGTTCAGAATTTCTAAGGATATGGTTTTCATAATTCCACGTTCGGAAATTGAAAATGTGGAACTCGAAGAAATGACAAGCTCAATCTCAGAAGACAACCCCCGCGCAAACCACAACCGCTTCTGGGGAAACGGTGAAACGTGGGGGTACAAAGGAGAACATTGTGCCTTTACAATCTATCATAGTTTTCACGGTGGAGTTGACCAGCGTAGAAGGGTGCACCGTATATTTATTGTCAAGGAAAACTTTGATGAAGGCGTGCAAGAGTGCTTTAGGGCTCTTGCAGAATACTCTGGTAAGAGCTTTAGCAACATCAAGCATCCAGCTAATGGATTGATATTTGCTCCTTAAATGACTTACACCTTATATATACAATCCAGGCAAAGGTTACTTTCTTCTTCGCCAATGTTGCTATATATAAGGTGTATTTTCTATCCACGGATAGTAATATGGTATCGGTTGAATGGTTGAATAACTACGACAACCATTTTAACACTCGCAAAAGTGTTTCCCCGAGAATATTGCTATCCTGTTAACGGTTGATAACTAATAGGGCTTGTATTTAATATAATTCCTGTTAATATAGAGCCATGTTATTAACACTAAACGAGCAAATAACATGTGTGAACGTAAAATTTATGAGAAAGTGGCAAGGCTTTACAGGAAAGCTAAGCCAAATTTGAAGGGTATCATCTTAGAATACCTCGTGTTCAAGCTCTACAATAAGGGCTGTAGTAGCGATGTCGCTCTCCGTAGAATACGATACAGAGGGCTGTACAGGCGCTTCTACAATGACTATGTCCTTGGGAGGGATTAGGCACAGTGTCTTGAATGAATGTAGTATATATGTTTAGTATTATATCCTTGTATATACCGGTAAAATGTCGGTTGAAATAGGCTTATAATATAGACATTATGTACTTCTCTGTGGTATAATGTACGGCATTATTTGTTGCTTGTGAAAGTAGACATATCCTCTGGTTTTGTGTGTTGTGGTAGTGGATATGGTTAATGCCTTACATTTTTTGAAAGACGTACTGCTTATGGTACGTGATGTATAGGTGCTCCTTATGTAATTGAAACGGCATTATCTAAGGTAAAGGAGTATGCAGTATGTCTTTCTTTTTATTGTATGAGTTATTTTCAGCTTGTCTTAGGCATTATCTTATGTGCAGTGGTATGTTGGTATCACTACTATGGAGATCGTGTCTTAGAGAGGCTTATTTATAATCTTTAATTATTTTATTATGAATGAACGTTATGAGAATGAATTACGTGAAATTCTTCACAAATGGGAAGAGATTCACAATTTGCTTGCTAATCTGCTTGATAAAAAGGCAGCAAGCATTGAAGCAAAGACAAAAGGTATAATTAGGTTTAAAAAGATAATTAGGTTTAAAAAGGATGAATGTGTATCTTTTATAATGAATAATAAAGCATACATAGGATGTCTTTCTAAAGATCTATTGTCTACGGATAAAATTGTAGAATTCCTTTTGTATACTGATGTTGATTCCGACAAAGCTGTGTTTTGTTCACTGCATGGCGACACGCCTCGCTTACACGTGAACTTCGATGATATTACTAATATCAGATATTCTCACGATTCTGAAATAGCTTTATTAGCATTGAATTGTGCAGAAAATGAAATGTTTTTCGACAAGAAAACTCATATGGTTTTTCCATACAAAATAGGGAGAGCCAAAAAAGGGGGATCTTATTATGGTATCTTCATAAATAATGATAGTGTAGACATAGTACCATGCACAGATACTTATTCTACCATTGATGATAAGCGTTTTCTGGAAGGAAGATATTTCCTTTCTAAAGATGATGCTGTTGAATTTATCACTAGTTGTTATGAAGATAAATTGAAGGAAAGGAGCTTAATATGAATACAGTAACTCTTAAAAATACAGTAACTCTTAAAGTAAAGAAAAAGAGGGCAGTATATTTACTCACTTTGGTATGCAACAACCAACCTGTTAACACAGGGCAGGTTGTGTTCCTTGATAACAATATCGTACTTGTTCAGGATACTACAGACAGTACCCTGGAAGGCTTTCAGGAATGGCCTGAGGCATTGGAAAGACTGAATAATATGAACGACTTCATAGATAATGAAAGCCCTAAAACAGTGCTTAGGTTGTTCAGTGAGGATACGCTATTCACAAGTCCCAATGAAAATGGTGACTTTATTAAGTTATATGTTGAATTAGATAAAACATTATGAAAACATTCTTTATGAAGGCATTGATATTCATAGGGATATCTATTGCAATACTACCGGTGTTTATGGTAGCTAATCAAAGTGATAATTACTTCGTGAATATCTGCGGTTTGTTGTATATGTTCCTGCTCATTGCTGTTGGCTATGCATATAAATATTATGCTAAATATCAACAGTATAAAGAGCTATACAAAAAGAGTATAATGAGAAATAATATGGAGAAAACATTATGAGAAAAAATATCTTTTACATAGTAAAGATCCGCAAGGGATCAATCAACATTGTGTTTAACCCAGAAATGTTTAATGTTGATCGTTTAATATTTGAAGGCACATTAAAAGAATGTAAAGCCTTCATTGAAGAAAATTACGGTGTCAATATGACACTTGGAAGTATAAAAAAAGGACTGCATACGGAAGGTATGCTAAAAGTCCAATAAATTTGATTTGCCAAGTGTTTTATAGTTGGCATTAGCTCGCTTTTCTTGTAATTTTCGCTTCTTTATCTTCATAACACGTATCTTATCCTGAAGATTAGGCCGGAATAGAAAAGCATCTTTTATAGCAAGGAGAGAACCTTTAGTCAACAGATATACTATGCGAGTTGTAAATATGTTGCATACCTGCTCTATATCGCTTTTGGTAACGTTCTCAAACTCTCTAGGGCGCGCTGTCTTGCACTTTAGTAGTATCTCCTTGCTTATATCTTTAATAGTAATCATAATCGCTTAAAACGTGTTTAATTTGTCTTGCAAAACTAATAATATTAATCATATGAAAAAAATCAGGTGTAACTATAAGAATGATCTTCAACAACTCAATGCTTGGGAAGAGTTCAAGCATGAAATTAAAGGAAAGCATGGGAACAATAGAGTGGCTAATACTATAAAAGAGGTTTCAGATATAGCCAAAGTCAGAAATATAACATCAGAAGCCTTGTTAGCTGGCATGTTTTCTTGGAAATTATCAAGAAAAAGTAGCAAATATTGGAAAAATATTTACGACATGTTATTTAATGAGTATAATCCAAACCTTATTCAATAATGATAATACAGCCCTTTTAAGACACTTTTGTGGCATAATGGTATACTCTTATCACTTTATGTGCTAATGTCGCTTAGAAGGGCTTAAAATGGCTTATTAATTATGATAGTTATCAATGAACATGCTAAAGAATGCTGGAATGCACAATTAGCAAAAGAAGAAAGCTTACAACAGTGCCTGCATAGTTTAGAAAAATGGCAGGGTATCATAACGATATACAGAGATCTGTGTGACCCATTATCATTCTTTTTCAAACAAAGATATGACAATGGACAGTGTGGCGTTTGCGGTGGTATAATATATCATGGCGCACGTGATAATTATGGCAGCGGAGGTGCTCCTACATTTAGCACTTGTATAACACCTACACAAGGATATAGAATACACACCTAATAAAACAGTTATGAAAATAAAATTTTGGGTAGATAAGAAAACTACTGTGTGGATTCGTGAACACCACGAAATAGAATATGAAAGCAAAGAATTGCTGGAACAGAAGTTAAAAGAACTCTGTAAGTATAATGCAAGTGCTGATGATATTAATGATGCTCTTGATAGCTTTGGAGAACAAGAAATATTATTTGACACTATTCAAGATATGGATATTAGAGATAACTTTGGCAACCCAACAGTTAGCATATCTTTGGATGAAGAGAATTTCGATATTAATAATGTTGAAGTATGAAACGCTATTTCCATGAGCGCGTGCGACTTGCTTAATGATTGCTAACACTTAACTTAATTCGACTAACTTTTAAATTATTAATTATGTTCAAATATACAGTAAGAAGTGCTTCAGGGAAAATAATTGGTA
>Ga0255344_1003432_pt1 | contig 17404 bp, 13 predicted proteins | sample wastewater_treat_5_FD_192414 | JGI IMG/M metagenome (GOLD analysis project Ga0255344, IMG submission 192414) | Wastewater microbial communities from Lulu Island WWTP, Vancouver, Canada - plant18 | ecosystem: Engineered > WWTP > Wastewater > Unclassified | place: Canada: Vancouver, British... | reverse complement strand
ATTTCTTAGGTCTAGTACTTTTTCTTTGTGGTTTGACAGATCTAATTGGTCTAAAACCACTAATACTTTTTGCTTTTTTGTACCAATTAGTCACAGTTTTTCTATGAATACCTAATTCCCTTGCTGTTTTGGAAGCATTGTAGTTGTTGTCAATGTATTTATTGACTATTGTTTTTGGTTCTATTCTCATGACTTTAGTTTAGCTTAGGGGTGCGAATATGTCATGAGACATTAAGCAATTACCCTACATTTACAGGCTTATCTTCATCTGCTTCACTCTCTCTATCATTTTTCTTCTTCCCAAAGAAAGCTATTGCCTCCCTTAATTCTTCCTTGTCCTTAGCATATTCTTCCAAAGGAATTTTCTTTTGCCATGCTTCATATGCCTGCAACACCGCCATTGCACCAGCTCTTGTTCCCATTGGATGGGAATGTACACCTCCACCCATTGTTGTAATGAAGTCCTGTGTTCCAATTATATCTAAGAAATCACCTATGAGTGTGGGATTAAGACCTCCAGAGATGATTGGACAGGTCTTTTTCATAATTCTCCAATACCCAAAATCTTTGTAGTCCTCTCCTCTTGCCTCCTGCTCTATTGCTAGTTTCAAATCCTCATCTTTCTCTGGTATCTCTGACCATATTTGCTTAAAGAAATCTCCCTCTGCATAGAGATTAAGGGCTTGTCTTGCCGCCATAACATCTTCCTTTGGTGAACCTGCCATCTTTCCAACAGCAGCTGTTCCAGTATGAATACCTGATGCTCCAGCCAATCTTGCAAATTTAGTAAGGACTAGTACTGTAAATCCGAACGGAGCTTCTTCTCTTGTAAATGCTCCATGCCCTGCTCTATGGAAATGTAAAAATACATTGGGATAGTGTCTTCTAACTGTTTGTACCGCCATCCACCCTGCTGTAATTCCATCTACCAAGAAGGCATAGCTACCTGGTTTCATTACAGATTGAATTAGATTTGCTCTTTTCAACATTGTATCAAAGTCAGCAGCGGAGATATTGAATGAATGGACTTTGGTTTTTCCTGTTTCCATTTCAGCTCGATCCATTGCATATCTAACATCCTCTACCATTCTTTCAAATGGACAGAAGTCTTGATTCGCTTGTGGTTCATCATTTTTTACAAAATCCCCACCTCCAGACCAGAAGTCATAGCAAAGCTCTGCATATTCTGATGAGGTTAAACCTATCTTAGGCTTAATGATTGTTCCAAATATTGGTCTGTTCTCTATCTGTAGATACTTACGCATATCATCGATGGTATAACTAGGTCCATCGTAATGCACTAACATCTGTGGTGGGAAATATACATCAAGAAGTTTGCATTCCTTAACAGAAGACATTCCCAAAATATTCCCTACAAGGAAAGTCAAAATATTCTGAACATTCCCCCCACTGTCAAAGATTCTCCATGGATATGCTATCCAAACAAGATTTTTACTCTCATCTATTCGGTATATTACCGCGTTCATACTCTCTGAGAAATTTGTTGATGTCCCTATTTTTACATTCGAACCTGTTGAGGATTCGGCTGCAACCTCTGTTGCAATGTCATCAAGAGCAACCCCCTCCTTTCCCCTAATTCGATACACAGCTAAAAGATATTGGCCATTAAAAACCATTTGGCTTCCTAACTGAAGATATTGTTGTTGCATAATTTGAGCAGTTTTAATTTACTAGTTTAAGAATACAACATCTTTATGGTTAGGTCTAGGCCTCACCTAGGCCTGACCTTCGTTTAGAACTTTTTAACAATGCCAAATCGTATTCACAAATCAACCTTTTTCGCCTCTGGTTCTTCCGTTTGGATCTGAAATCCAACACACCACAAAAGCTGAAGGTCAGGGAACCTTTTTAGATAGACAAAAACCCTTGATGAAAAATATATGAACGAGGGGCAGACCTAGGCCAGACCTCTAAACTTTCTTGTAACAATACACCTTGTCGCCCTCTCTTGCTTCTGGATTATCAACTAACTGTATACCACACTCAAACCCTGTCTTCACCTCACTCACCTTATCTTTGTTAATCCTCAAACTCTTTATCTTACTCTCTGCAACAATCTCATCATTCCTTACAACATATACCTTACAGTCCTGCTTCATAATGCCCTTCTCAACCTTGCTTCCTAATACGACACTTCCATCAGAAAGAGTGAAAATCGCCCTTACTACAGCATCCCCTATCTCTTCCTCTGTTTCCTGAGGAAGTGACATAACAGTAAGAGCCTCCTGAATCTCCTCAAAAATCCTGTAGATAATGTCATATGTCTTTACTAACACCCTGTTCTTCTTTGCATAATCTAAAACACCTGCTTCTACACCAACCTCAAAACCCACAACTATCGCTTTAGACACATGTGCAAACTCAACATCTCTCAAAGTTATATTCCCAACACCAGAATCTACAATATTAACAACATACTCTTCTTCCTTGATTTTACTTAATGTGTTTTTAATAGCTTCCAAAGACCCTTCAGAAGAACTCTTTACAATCACATTCAATGAACCCCCCTCCTCCTCTTTCTTCTCTCCTGATGCAAAGAAAGCACTAATATCAAATTCTTCAACTTCCTCTTCTTCCTTCTCCTCTACTTTCAATACTGACTCCAAAAGTTTTTTATCATTCCTTTCTAAAATATATCCCTCTGTACCCAGTTCCAAAAGATTAGAAAGACCAATTATCTTCCCACCACAACCACATTCAAGAGTACAAAGATTACAACCTTCTTCCGTAATTAAACCTTTGATTTTCTCAATATACAGTTTTTCATCAAGCATATATCCGAACCAATTCCCCTGACAAAGACTTCCTTGTATTAAAATAACGGATGAGATATTACCCTTAAATGCATCTTTTACTGACTCCAAAACAAAGGTTTTCCCCGTTATACCTTCTGGTAACTTAATATCCTCCCTCAAACCTTCCACCTCAGCAACCAAAAGAATTAAATCTAAAAGCTCCTTGATACCTGCACCTGTCCTTCCTGAAACCTCAACAACTGGAACATTTCCGCCAAAACCTTCAATTTGTAGTCCATTAGCAACAATATCTCTTTTAACTTTCTCAATATCTATATTTGGTAAATCTGTTTTGTTGATAACAACAATTGGTTTGGCCTTTGATGCGTTAATAATTTCAATAGATTCCTTTGTTTGTGGCTGAACACCATCATTAGCAGCAACAATTAAAAGCACTATATCTGCAATAGCACCACCTCTCGTTCGCATAAGGTCAAAAGCCTCATGCCCTGGTGTATCCACAAATGTAATTTCCTGCTCCCTACCTGGAATCTGTACTGTAAAAACAGACACTTTTTGAGTAATACCTCCCGCCTCAGAACTCTGTACATTAGCCTCCCTTATCCTATCAAGAATAGTTGTTTTTCCATGATCAACATGGCCAAGAATTGTAACAACTGGTGTCCTTGACTTACCTTTTTTAATTGTACTTTTGGTACTCTTAGCCATTTAACTACATTTTTACTTAAATTACTCCTCCTTTGGGCTTTCATCTTCTGTATCTGTTTTTTCTTCTGCTACTTTTTCTTCAACAACTTCCTCCTTGACTTCCTCAACTGGAACCTCTTCCTCCTTCTCTTCTACTTGCTCCTCACTCTCTTTTTCCTCCTCAATTGCATCTGGATTTGCAGGAACAATATCAATCTTGTACCCTGTCAACTTCCATGCCAATCTAACATTCTGTCCCTCTCTTCCAATTGCTAATGAAAGCTGGTCATTAGGTACTGTGACTGTCGCAGTATCTTCCTCAACCTTCACATCATCTATCTTTGCTGGGCTTAATGAGTTTGCAATGAACTTCTCTGGATCCTCATCCCATTCAATGATATCAATCTTCTCCTCACCCAATTCATTCATTACATTTGCAATCCTAATACCTCTCTGCCCTACACATGAACCAATTGGATCAACCCCATCCTGATGTGAAGTAACCGCCATCTTACTCCTAGAGCCTGCCTCTCTTGCAACAGCTTTAACCTCCAAAACACCAGACTCTATCTCTGGAACTTCAAGCTTAAACAAACCAACCAAAAAGTCAGAATCTGCCCTAGAAACAATCATCTGTGAATCAACAATATCTTTCAACAACACCTTGTATCTTTCACCTAATCTGTAAAACTCGTTAGAAATCTGCTCCTCCTGTGGCATTGTTGCAGTTGCCTTACCTATCTCAAAAACCACCTCACCTCTCTGCATTCTTTGCATGAGAGCTGTAAATATCTCTCCAACCTTATCACTATACTCACCAATGACAGCCTCTTTCTCTGACTCTCTAATCTTCTGTAAAATTACCTGTTTCGCAGTCTGTGCAGCAATCCTTCCAAAATCCTCTGAGGGCATCTCTATTTGGATAACATCACCAACCTCCACACTTGGAGAAATCATCTCAGCTTCAGAAAGAGAAATCTCTTTCTCAACATCCTTAGCCTTCTTCACAACCTCCTTGGAAGCAATGAGCTTAAACTCACCAGTCTCCCTATTTAACTCTGCAGACCAGTTTGGTTGCTTCTCTTCCTCTGGTACTTCCAGCCCAAACTTTTCCTTTTTGTATGCAACAAGAATAGCTTCCTCCAAAGCTTGAAAAATCTCCTCTTTATCTATCCCCCTTTCCGCGGAAATTTGATTTATTGCAGTAATAAATTCTGATGTCATTGACATATATGTATATATTACAAAGATTATCTAATTATATTCTACTAAAAAGTACTTCTAAAAAAAAGGTGAAGTTTTACCCTCACCCTTTCCTTTGTATTACTTTCTGGTTGGAGTATAGCATAGGGGGAATTAGATTGCAAATTAATTACGGTTACCTCGTGTGTTTTACTTTACACAGCAAGGACTATAAGCAAAAAACCAAGATATTTTAATATACTACAAGACAAGTTAATGAAATCTTACTACAATAATTACAATACAAGTATAAAGACAAATATTTATTAAGTTGCATTACCCTTTTTTAAAGATAATCATGTTCTCTTCTTGTTTGAAAACACCTCCCTTATCCTCAATATACTCTAATATTTCGTTCTGTACTTTGACAGGTATAGAAATCCAATCAATATTTAAATAAAATTCTACAATTGCTATCACTTCGTCGAAATTTTCTTTGTATGGAAACTTAAGTTCCGATTTGTTAAGTATTAACTCTATCTCCCCTGTCTGTTCTTTCAGTATACTCAAAGCTTTTTTATAGTTCCTTGGTTGCCAATTCTCGGGATATCTATCAGGTAGCAACATACTCTTAAACCTTTTCTTAAAATATGTTACTTCATCTATTCCTCTTTCTACCCATATTAAAGTACCAGAATCTTCTAAGAGTGAGATTAATTGTGATAAAAATATTGGGTATTCTTCTGTGGGGAAATGGTATAGATGTGAGGCAAGAATAATATCAAATTTGTTACTATTTTTTGTATAAAAATCTTCAAAAGTTTTATTAGTAGCCACACAATTATTACATTTTTGTATATTCTTCTTTAGTTTGTTGAACAAATCTTTTGATGGTTCTAAAAATGTAATTTTAAAGCGATTATCTTCAGGAAGTGATTGCAACAAATATGACCCATCTCCAGAACCTACATCTAGAATTTTGACCTGATTATTTTTAAATCTAGAGAGAATTTTATTAAGTTGCACAATTGAAACCTCTGCCTCATTAGAATATTTAAGATATACCTCAAAAGGAGTTAAGTTGCTAACTGTCTGTTTGTATTGATGATTAAGAACAGATTGTTGTGGCTTCTTCATTACATTAAAATTATACAAAAAAGCACGAAAGGAATATATACTACAAGACAAGTTAATGAAAAAACAACTAACCTTTTAACTCCTCCCAAAGCTCCTTCTCTTGCTTACTTAACTTCGTTGGAATCTCAATATTAACTCTTACATAATGATCACCCCTATCCTTAGGTGAATTAAACAAAGGTACACCCTTACCTTTCAATTTGAAAATCGTACCAGGTTGAGTTCCTTTTGGAATCTTCAATTTAACATCTTCAAATATTGTCTCAACATTAACAACATCACCTAGCACTGCAGTATATACAGATATATCTATCTCCGAATATATATTGTTCCCCCTCCTTTCAAACCTAGGTGATGAATCAACCCCTATCTCAACATACAAATCACCAACTACACCACCATTCCTTCCAACATTTCCACCACCACCAAATCTCAAAACCATACCATCATACGCACCTGCTGGTATCTTAATAGTTATCTCCTCCTCAACATCTTTAACTCCACTACCATGACACTCTCCACATGGGTCATCAATTACAGAACCCGTACCACCACAATTCTGACAAACAGCCATAACTGCTACCTGTCCAAATATCGTATTTCTAACTTGCTGACTCTGACCACTTCCCTTACAGACAGGACACTCTTTCTTTTTTCCAGACTTACTTCCACTACCACCACACTTCTCACACCTATCCTCCCTCCTTACCTTAACATTAAAATCTCCACCCTTCATTGCCTCATCAAAACTCAACCTAATCCTGTATCTAATATCAGACCCAGAATTATCAACACCTCTACTCCCACCACCAAAATCAAAACCAAAACCACCACCCATATTCCCACCAAAGAAAGTACTAAAGATATCGCCCATATCAAACGGAGCACCACCACCAAAATCAGTATAGCCACCAGCACCACCAGGATTAAACCCTGCTGTCCCTGCATGTCCAAATTGATCATACGCTGACCTCTTGGAATCATCAGAAAGAACCTCATATGCCTCCTGCACCTCCTTAAATTTGTCTTCAGCATCAGCCTCCTTGTTTACATCAGGATGATATTTCTTAACAAGTTTTCTGTATGCTTTTTTAATTTCAGAAGCAGATGCCTTTTTATCCACTCCCAAAACTTCATAGTAATCTCGTTTTTCCATAACAAAGAAATTTTAGCAGAGTTTAAGAGTAATTGCTAGACCCATTGTTAATGATATGGGTTTGATGTCCCCACAAAATCTGATATATTTAATATATGGAAAATCCATGGAATGTCGAAGCTGAAAATACAAAAAAAGTGAAAAATACCAGAATTATCATATCTGTAGTTCTGGCTTTTGCAGGACTGGTAATAATTGCGAGCCAAGTTGTCCCACTTATCATCTCATATGTAGATGGTGCAATTATGCAAAAAAGAGGTGAGATAAAAGTAGAACCTGTACCAGAATCGTATAAAAAATATATTCAAGATGAATTTGCATACTATGACCCAGGTAGCAGCTATTTCGCTAATCTTGCAAAACAGTTAGGTGTTCTAGGTACTTCAACATATGCAACAGAAACGAAAGCACAAAGGCCGATTAAGATAGACTCCTCGTATGATAAAAATATGTATATTACTATTGATAGCGTTGGAATTAAGAATATTAAAATAACACCGAATGTAGAGAGTGTAAATGAAAGTGTATACAACAAGTTCCTTAAGTCTGGAGTTGCCCATTTCAAAGGTACTCCTCTACCAGGCGATGGAGGTAATTCTTTCATATACGGACACAGTGCTGTTGAAGCATTTTTTAATAGACACAAGGACTATCCTGAAACAATCTTCTCACGATTGGATGGAATAGATGTTGGACAAAAGATTCAAATACAGAAAGATGGCCAAAATCTTGAATATGTTGTTAGAAACAAAAAGATTGTCGAACCAACAGACTTTACTGTCCTACAACCAATCCATGACAAAGAGAATGTTACCCTTATGACGTGTTGGCCACTAGGAATTGGGACTAAGAGATTAATAGTGGTCGCAGAAAGGAAAATTTAATATTTCATGTAAGAAAAATGGCAAATCTTTTTAATAATATTGCACAACCTAATACTACAATATCCACAGCTGAGCCTATGAAAAAGAAACTACCAACACCAATAATCATTGTTGGTGCAGTAGCAATACTCCTAGTTATTCTAATAATCGTACTTTTTGTCATAAATGCAAACAAAAAGAAAGGAAATAGTTCTTCAACTGGAACACCTACCCAAACAGGGACATCAGCTCCAACTGGAAATGTTACACTCGCATACTGGGGACTATGGGAGTCGGATGAAGTAATGGAAGAAACAATAAAGAAGTTTGAGGACAAAAACCCTGGTGTAAAGATACAATACTCACAACAAAGATTTTCAAACTACGAATCTAAAACCTACACCAGATTACAACAATCAACAGCATCATCTGAACCAGCACCTGATATATTAAGGATTCATAACACATGGGTACCTAAATATGGTAAATATCTAACACCATTACCTGCCAACATTATGTCCAAAGAAGAATATGCAGAAACCTTCTATCCAACAGTACTTGATGACTTTACTGGAAAAGATGGCAAAATCTACGCAATTCCATGGTCCATCGATGGCCTTATGGTCTTTTACAACAAACAACTCTTAAAGAAAGAAGGTGTTAATGAACCACCTGCAGATTGGGATTCTTTCATAGAATTGGCAAATAATCTAACAAAGAAAGACAGTTCTGGAAAGATTGAACAGTCAGGATTGGCCATGGGAACTGCAAAAAATGTAAAACACGCAGCGGAGATACTCTCTTTCCTACTCCTGCAGAACAATGTGAAGGTTATCGATGAAACCAGAACTACGGTTTCCCTAAACAATGCAAGAGCTAAAAGCGTATTTGAAATGTATACCAATTTTGCAAAAGGTGAAAATGCCATATGGTCAACCTCCTTAAGAAGTGATTTAGAAATGTTCTACTCTGGAAAGTTGGCAATGATGATAGCCCCAAGTTGGAGAGCTTTTGACATTATCAATGCAAATGCTTCAATTGAATTTGGAACTGCTCCACTACCACAGTTAATAGCGAATGAAAACGAACTCTACTACTCAACATACTGGGGTGATGCTGTTAGTAAAGACTGCAAATATCCTGAGATTGCATGGAAATTTGTAAGGTTCCTTTCCGAAAGAGAACAACAGTTAGCACTTTTCTCAAGTGCAGTAACAAATGGACATAGAGCCTTTGGTGAACCATACTCACTTGTAGAATTAAACAAAGAGATGGAAGAAATCCCATACATTGCACCACTTGCACGATCTGCACCATATATGAAGTCATGGCAGATGGGAGATGAGTCTACTGTTAAGGGATATATGAATGAAGCTGTAACAGCTATTGTAGAGAATAACACGAATGTTGAAACCGCATTAAAGAATGCAGAAAAGAAAATTAATGAACAACTTGCAAAGATGAATAAATAAACAGTATTATAGTACAACAATGCCCAAAAAATTAAGAAATAAAAAATCTAGTCAAACATCAGTTATCATTGCAAGTCTCCTGCTTCTGTTGTCTCTTCCACTATTAGTTTACGGACTATTCCAAAAATCTTTTGATATTAGAAACAGGGCATATGACATGTTAGAACTAAGTGAGAAGAATCCATGTCTCATCTCGTTTCCAAATGTAAATCCATACTCCTTAGAAGTCGGGAAAGCTATAAGAGTACAGGTTGATGCAAAGTTTAGTAACTCAGGTATAAGGAAGTTGGAGATATCAGACCCTACAGGGAAAAACATATATACCGAAGAGTTCGATGATTCACCATTACAAATTGGCACCAGTTTTGTCTTCACTCCAGAAAAGTCTGGAAATGTTGAGATGCTTGGGATGATAGAGAAGACAGATGGGAAAAGTGCTGGTTGTAAGATAAGTAGCCCGTATGATATTAAAGGATTGAAAGCGGTAGCTAGTAATAGCTCTCCAGAATTTACAACCTCACCTAGCCAATCGAAACCATCACAGGATATAAAGACGGGAACACAGTATGAATATCAACTCTCAGCAACAGATACAGATAGGGATAGGATTAACTACTCTTACTCCTTTACTCCACGAGCTGACTGGTTAAAGCCCGTTATCATTGAAGATGGTTCTAATGGAAAACTTACAATCACATTCAGAGGATATACTGAGGAACCTGCTAGCTATTTAGCCAATGTAATTATCCATGATGGATACAGTAAACATGTGAGGTCTCAATCTTGGGTAATTAGTGTAGAGCAAGCAGAGAACGATATCCCAAAGGTAAAGATTGTAAGACCTGAAGATGCACTAAGGATTGACACAGGAAGCAAATTTGATAGCTCATGGGAAGTATCGGATTTAAATCATATCACCTCTTTTGAGCTCTTCATGACAAAGAATGTTGCAGATGAGACAACTTGGGAGAAGGTTAGTGAGAAATTGGAATACAATGTTTTAGGTTCTCCAGTATCTACAAATAATTTAGATTCTGGAACATACAAATTAGTTGTTAGAGCAACTGATAATCAGACACCTCCTAAGTCTGGTTTTGGTGTATCTCCAGAGATTGTAATTTCAAAGGCTTCTGACAAAACACCTGAGAGTGATGATGTTGTTGTTTTGGGAGAACCTCAAGTTATCAATATGTCCCCTTCTACAGAAGATGTTGTGTCCAATCCTAGAGTTACAATTAAAGGGACACTCATTGCAAGTGAGGATGCAGAGATTAAGGAAACTTCCATCATATTTAAGGTAGACGATAAGGATGTGACAGACAAGATGAAGATTAACAAGATTTCGGATAAAGAATATACATTAATATATCAACCTACACAGGATTTAGTAGATGGTACACATAAAGGAGAAATTTCTTTTGAGGATACAAAGGGAAAGAAAGCAGAGAAATCATGGGACTTTACTATTAACTCAACTGCTGATACTAGTGGTACATACAATATTTTTGGTTTGGAGGTAAGTAAACGTACTGTTTTCATTATAGGGGTTGGTATTCTTCTCATTGTAATAGCTATCTGTATACCTCTTCTCATTGCAGCGATTTGGGGAAAAGGAAAGAAAGAGAAAGATACTACATATGCGACTAGGAATACTCCTCTAAGTACAGAATATACTGAAGAAGTATATACTCCACCAGTTGTAAATACAGAGGTGAGAGAGCTTGTTGAAGCAGATGCTACTCCACCAGATACCTCTCCTATTAAGGAGAAAGAAATCTATTCAAGTGTCTCTAATATTGATATGGGAGAAACAGATACTAAGGTAGAAGAACCAATGGTTGAAACAGAAGTTAAGGTTGATGTCCCTGATGTTAAGATAGAGCCGAAGATAAAAGAACCTACATTCTCACCAAATGTACAAACTACTGAACCATCTTTTAAGAATGAAATACCAGATGTGAAGGTTGAACCTGCAATAGAAGAACCAAAGTCCGCATTCGATGTTAAACCTCAACCAAAGATAGAAGAAACCAAACCCGCTTTTGACGTTAAAGTTCAACCTACAAAAGAAGAACCTAAATCTGCTTTTGATGTTACACCACAACCTACACAGCCAGAAGCAGTAACAGAACCAACTACTATACAGCAAGAACCTATTGTTGCTGATACATCCACAACCCTTGTAGAAGAGACTCCTGTTACAAATTTAGAACCCACAACTACCTTTGAGACAACAACCACAACACAAGAAACACCTATCACAGAACCCATGGGGACAGATACTTCTTCAGAAGAAATACCAGAACCTGAGGCACCAGATCCATCTGCTTTCCTCAAAATTGCACAACAGATAGAAGAGCAAACAAAAGAAGATAGTACTAATACATAGAAATTGGTATAATCACCATACAATGAAAAATCTTTCATATAATCAAATATGGCAAAAATATATAGAATTCTTTGAAAAGCATGGACATCAAGCTATTCCAAGCTCTCCACTAGTTCCAGAAAATGACCCCTCTGTTCTCTTTGTTAATGCTGGTATGTTCCCTTTAGTTCCATTTCTTAATGGCCAAGAACACCCCAAAGGAAACAGATTAGTGAATATACAGAGGTGTATTAGAACTGGAGATATAGATGAGGTGGGAGATGCTTTCCACTGTACTGCTTTCACAATGTTAGGTAACTGGTCATTAAACGATTACTTCAAAAAAGAGGCAATTGAGATGACTGTTGAATTCTTTGTTGAAGAATTAGGACTAGATATTAACAACATATATGCATCTGTATTTGAAGGTGATAACAATGCTCCTCAAGATACAGAATCAATAGAAGTATGGAAAGAGATATTTTCTAGATACAATATTGATGCAAAAGTTGGTAAAGAAGAAAGAATACAACCATTTGGTAAAAAAGAAAATTGGTGGGGTTTAGAATCTGGAGGACCATGTGGACCAGACTCTGAAATCTTCTATGACACCAGTAAAGAGAAATGTGGAGATGAATGTAATGTTAGTTGCAACTGTGGAAAATATGTTGAGATAGGTAACAATGTTTTCATGCAATATCTCAAAACAGGAGAACAAATACTACCTCTTGGAAGACATAATGTAGACTTTGGTGGCGGACTTGAAAGACTAACCGCCCTACTACAATCCGTAGATTCTGTATACGAAACCGATGTATACAAACCGATAATGGAGAGGGTGAAAGAACTATCTAAGGTTCAGATTGTAGAATCACAAAGAATCATTGTTGACCACCTAAAAGCAGCAACATGGATAGTCATGGATGGTGTTGAACCTTCTAGAAGCCAACAGGGATATATATTAAGAAGATTAATCAGAAGGGCAATTAGACATGGGAAAAAGTTGGGTATAGAGAAACCGTTTACAAGAGAAGTAGCAGAGATTGCAATAGAGCAATTCAAGGATACATGGGAAAATCTTGGCACACAGAAAGAACATATACTTAATGTAATAGAAGAGGAAGAGAAGAAATTTGGCAAGACATTAGATTCAGGCTTAAGGATTTTAGAAAAGATGGTAAGTAAAAATGGTAAGGTTACAGGTAAAGATGCTTTCCTACTCTACGAAACATATGGATTACCATTAGAATTAACAGAGGAGATATTGAAAGAGAAAGAAATTGAGATAGAACACAGGGAAGATTTCAGGAAAGCAGAGGAAGAGCACCAAGAAAAATCAAGAACAGCATCTAAAGGACTCTTCAAAGGAGGATTAGCTGATACATCCGAGATGTCTACAAAATATCACACAGCATCACACCTACTCCTTGCTGCTTTAAGAAAAGTTCTAGGTGACCATGTATACCAAAAAGGCAGCAACATTACACCAGAGAGGTTAAGAATGGACTATCCTAATGATGCACACCTAACAGATGAACAAGTAAAAGAAGTTGAGGATTTAGTTAATGAGCAAATTAAAAAAGGATTAACCGTAGGAAAGAAAGAAATGCCTAAAGAAGAGGCTCTAAAGATTGTTCCATTTGCAGCATTCTCAGAAAGATATCCTGATATTGTAAACGTATACTATATAGGACCTGAAGAGAATCCATTCTCTATTGAAATCTGTAACGGTCCACATGTTGAGAATATTGAAGACCTAGGGACTTTCAAAATATCAAAGCAAGAGAATGTTGGTGCGGGAATTAAAAGGATAAAAGCAATATTAGAATAATATGAAAGTAGAATACCCTATCCTAGCAATAGACTATGGAGACAAACATTTTGGATTAGCAATTTCAGATTCGAAAGGAATAATTGCTTCGCCATTGGAAGTGCTTACAATTACTAAAAAGAAAAACAGAGATATCATCATCGAAGAAATACTAGAGATTGCAGAGGAATACAGAGTAAGAAGCCTTTTAGTCGGAATACCACAACCTTTCACAGAAACACAACAGCAAACAAGCAAAAAAATTGAAAACTTCATTGAATCCCTATCCGAAAAGACTAATCTCCCAATCATTACATATGATGAGAGTTTCTCTACAACTCATGCTCAAAATATGCTAATATCTTCAGGACAAAGTACGCAAAGTTCTAGAAAAAAGATAGACAAGATTGCAGCAACAGTCTTTCTACAAGAATACTTAAATTCAATAGCAAGACAGAATGAAAAAGGTCTTTAATATCCTTCTAACTATCGCAATATTAATTGGTATTGTAATATATTTTGATTATACTGGGGCATTAGATGTTCAAAACACTCAAGATTCAGAGAAGGTTACATTTCAGATAAGTGAGGGAGAGTCTGTAAATATAATATTAAACAATCTAGTGGAAAAAGGCCTGTTAAGAAAAAGATTCATAAACTATGCAAAAGTCTATCTAAAAGCAACAAAGACAGAAGGGAAACTACAGGCAGGTACATACAATATTCCTAAGGATTTAAATATGAAGGAGTTAATTGCAACACTTCAGAATGGGAAAGAACAAGATATCTGGGTAACTATTCCCGAAGGGTTAAGAAAAGATGAGATAGCAGAGATAATTGCAAAGGAATTAGACAGAGCGGAGAGCACACACTTCTCTAAAGAGGACTTTCTTAAAGCTACAACTGATTCTACTTTCATCGAAACATTGGGACTACCTGCAGAAGTTAAAGATTTAGAAGGTTTCCTCTATCCAGATAAATATGCATTTGCTCCAGATAGTACAACTAACAGCGTTATCAAAGTATTAGTAGAGAATTTTAAGAAAAGAGTGGGAACCGAATATACATATGAGGATATCATAATGGCAAGTATTGTTGAGAGAGAAGGATACAATGCAACCGACAGACCAATCATTGCAGGAATACTACTAAAAAGGTTGAAAGAAGGATGGTTGCTTCAAGCAGATGCTACACTCCTCTATCCCGTGAAAGATTGGAAACATGTGATTACAGTACAGGACAAAGCAGATGATAATCCATACAACTCATACAAAAAAACTGGTTTACCACCTACTCCAATATGTAATCCAGGAATACAAGCAATTAACGCAACTAGAAATCCAGAAGAATCCCTCTACTACTTCTACATTCACGATAAAGATGGAAATCCTCACTACTCAAAGACACTTGAAGAGCATAATGCTAATGTGAATAAGTATCTTAGATAATATTAATAATACTGACCCATGGTACTAGATATAGACTTAAATGAAGGAGAATTAACAAATATTCAACCTAAGGAAAAAGATACTGTTACCAAGAAGGAAAACAAGAAGGAGAAGAAAAAAAGGAGTCCGTTTGTAAAAGGACTAATCATATTCCTTCTCTTGGCATTTTTTGGTTCTGCAGGATATTTTGTTTGGAAAGGATCAAAGGTAACAAAAGCCGTTGGACTCAATTTCAATCCAGTAGAATTAATTAAAGAAAAAGAACCAGAACTTCAAAAAGATAAAGAAGGGAAACATACCAATGTTCTCATTGTTGGAGTCGATAGCCGAACTGGTAACGACATATCAAATACAGACACACTAATCATTGCTTCCTACAATTACGAGAGTAAGAATCTAAATATGATATCTATCCCCAGAGACTTCCATGTAGAGGTAAACTCTAAAACAAAATGGTTCGGAAGAATCAACTCTGTATACTCCTCTGCAGAGAACCAATTAAAAGGTTCTGGATTTGATGCCCTGCAGAAAAGCGTGCAGGATGTTACTGGACTTGAGATACAATACTATGCCTTGGTTGATTTCAAGGCTTTTGTAGAGATAATTGATAAGGTGGGGGGAGTTAATATCAATGTTGAAAACAGCTTCACCGACTATATGTACCCAGAAGCATTAAAGTACAAAACTGTAAAGTTTGTAGCTGGTCCACAAGTAATGAACGGAGAAACAGCATTGATATACTCTCGTTCTAGACACTCTTCAATGAACAATGAAGGAAGTGATTATGCAAGAGCAAAAAGACAGCAGAAGGTCATACTTGCACTAAAGGACAAACTTGCTGAAGATGATACTTTTAAGGACCCTCAGAAGGTTATGGGAATAATCTCATCTCTGGTAAATAATATTAAAATATCAGAATTTACAATTACTGATGTGCGAGCAGGGATTAATTTGTTACAAGATTTTACAAAAAACAACAGGAAATCATATTCTTTTGTATTAGACCCATATGCAGGAGGTAGAGAATTGATAGAAGTAAAGACAATGCCCAGTGGAGCTTTTGCAATTGGACCAAAGGCTGGACTAGGAAAATATGAAGATATTAACAAATATGTTGAAATGATTGATAGTAATCCAGCACTATATTCCGAAAAAGCGACTATCTACGTATATGATATTGGGCTAGGCTATACTGACACTACAAAGAAAGTCAAAGAAATCCGAGAAGCACATCCATATATTCAAATAATACAATCATCTACACTATTCAAAGATAAGGAAGGTGATTACGTATATACCAACAATACAAATCAGTTTTCAGAAACAATTGATGAATTTACAAAATATCTTAAAACTGAGAACAAGGCAAAACCTGATTTCATAACCTCACAAACAAACAAAGATGGTGTCATTATCCTACTAGGCAAACCTGTTCAGTTAAGTGCAGAGGGGAATGAAATATAAGCTGTATCATGGATCTTCTCACTATCTTTCCTTAGAGGCTGCACACAATCATATTGATTCTATTAAACAGAAGAAAAAAGAAGCTGAGGTCTTAACGATAAATGCCGATAGTACAGACCCACAAACAATTCTAGACATACTAACTTCACAGAATCTCTTTGTATCAGAAAGGGTAATATTTATCAAAAGGCTGTACAAAAACAAAAAGAAAGATGACCTTGTCCCCCTAGTCATGGACATCTTAGAAAACACCTCATCAAAAGATACTGTCATCATATGGGAAGACCAAAAGATAAAAGCAAATACTAAATATTACAAATTCTTTAAGAAAGATAATAATGAAGAAGGCTATGATGAATTAAACAAAAGGACATTTTTTACATGGTTAAGAGAAGAATTGAAGAAACAGAACATGAGAATGGAAGCCATTGCAACAAAAGATATTGCGGAGAGAACAAACTATGACCCAGAGAGATGTGCTAATGAATTAAAGAAATTAAAATTACTTCTAGATGACAAAGAGATTAAAAAAGAAGATATTGAAAAATTAATTACAAACACTTTAGAGAGAGATATATGGGGATTAATAGATGCTATTAACGAAGCAGATACTCAAAAGAGTACAAAGATTTTAGAAAAGCTCCTTTCTCAAGCTGTTGATGTTAATTATATAATTGCTATGATTGCTAGAAATCTAAGATTGATAACTTTAACCAAACATCTCTTAGAAGAAGGAAAAACATCAAAAGAGGTTGCATCTATTCTAAAGATTGCACCGTGGACTGTTTACCCATTAATAACGTCTTCTAAAGATTATTCTGAAAAAAAGATTACCTACCTTTACACAAAACTCTCTAACCTAGATTTTCAAATCAAGAAAGGGTTAATAGAGCCTAAACTAGGCATCACCCTACTCTCCTCTGTATTGTAAAATTTTGTTACGCTAAATTCCACTAGCAAATGCGACAGTTGTATGTGTTAAGATTGTTCTAACAATCTAAATTAACATATAAGTACGATGAAAAACTCACAGGAAATTA
>Ga0255344_1003431_pt1 | contig 17406 bp, 16 predicted proteins | sample wastewater_treat_5_FD_192414 | JGI IMG/M metagenome (GOLD analysis project Ga0255344, IMG submission 192414) | Wastewater microbial communities from Lulu Island WWTP, Vancouver, Canada - plant18 | ecosystem: Engineered > WWTP > Wastewater > Unclassified | place: Canada: Vancouver, British... | reverse complement strand
ATCGGTACTGGCCACCAAATGTACCCCACCACGTCTCAAACACATCACCGTTAGACTTCAGCGTAATGACGTGCTGAATACCGTCACTGGTGGTATAGGCACTGGTCGAGATAGAGCCCGATCCGACATTTACAATCTTGCTGGTGGTCAATCGGTACTGGCCACCAAATGTACCCCACCACGTCTCAAACACATCACCGTTAGACTTCAGCGTAATGACGTGCTGAATACCGTCACTGGTGGTATAGGCACTGGTCGAGATAGAGCCCGATCCGACGCTGGCTACATAACCCTTACGTGGGCCCGTGGGGTTCCCGAACCAATCATTGAATATTCGCCAAAAATTCCTATTGCCATAGGCGCTACAACTATCTCCCGAGCCATAAAGGTTATTTAATGCTGCTTGATTGGGCGTGTAGGGTGTGTATTTATACAAAACAGCTGTAGCTTGATTTTCTATATACACACTTTTTGTGCCGCAATCTGCATTTGGGCTATAACGTATATTGTTCCAGCCCTTACCATATGGCGACCAATAACCACTAGAGTCTATGCCGTCAAAGTCATGTCTAAGTTGCCAGGCGGCTCCGTCTATTTGATGAAAAAATCCAGCTTTTGCGGGGTCGCAGGGAGCAGTATCGGGACACAAGTACCCAGTGGCTTTTTGGTACTGTAATAACCACGGCCAATTATCGGTCACTAAGCTCTGTTCTTTTTGCAACAGCACTAGCAAAACTTGTGGATTAATACTGTAAGTTTGGGCTGCATTCCATACTATCTGTGCGGCAGAAATTCCTCCTGGAAGTTGATAAGGTGTGCCATCGCTGTTAAATCTACCGTAATTGCTTTCGCCCGTTGCGGTGTTTTCTAGGTACTCGTTTAAGCAAGTGTATGGCGGCTGATAGTTTGGGTTGCTACTAGGACGATATCTATCACAAAAAGGTAGTTTTGCATTTAAAAAACTTTGTATTTGAGAAACCGACATTGCATACTTATTAGTGAAAACGGAATCGTCAATAATACGCCCAGCCTGAAAATCAGAGCCGCTAAGAGCACTTACTTTGCTAAAAGGTGCAGGTTGTAAGGATAAAGTAATTAGCAACAATGGGAGTAGATAGCGCAGCTTCATGAGTTATTTCTCCAAAAGTACATTTTGTTGAGCGCTGTTGCTAGTACCGCCGCCTTCGGCCGTTACTTTGATTGTCCACTCGCCAATACCAGGGAGCTCTGATTTTAATATATCAAAACCACCACACGTAAAAATATTGTTCTGCTGAAATATACTTACTTCTTTGCTGTAGGAACTAACATTATTTTGTATAAGCTCTAATCTGCATGTCCCTGATGGCTGCCCCTCTACTAAAGTCCTTATTACTAAGGTTTTAGTTGATTGATCTTGATACGCTCTGGTAAGAGTAACGCTAATTGGCTTTGTAGATGGCTCTTTCAAAATAGTGCCATCTTGCTTCGCCTGGTTAACTGTGTCGTTATCGTGGGGCTTTGGTGGTGAGTAATCTACTGTATTAGTATATTTGGTCGTAGCAGCTTTCTCTTCAGGCTTACTATACAGGTTAATTATATGAATTTTTTCTAATGCAAATACAATAAACGAGCAAACTAAAATAACAGCACAAACGACTAATAAAATCTTTCTAATATTATTGGGTTTCGCAACCATATTTTTATTTTAATGTTTACAAATAAACCTTAACATTTTTTATAGTGCTTTGTCAACATCTATTTACTCAGTTTCTGTTTGTCTAGCATAATATTGTTTTTTCTACAAAATTTTGAAGTCTAAGCCAGTGTAGAATAATAGATGCATAGTCCGTAAATAATTTTTTAGAATACGGGGTAGGCTAGTGTATGGTGACTTTTGGAGACTTTATAACGAGATGATTGCAGTAATTATTGCGGGCGGTTCAGGAACACGACTTTGGCCGTTATCTACCAGTGGGTATCCAAAGCAGTTACTAAAACTGGCCGGTGACAAATCGCTCATACAAAACACCTATGAGCGCGCTAAAAGGATAGCCGAACACATTTATGTGGTGCCGGACGTAAGCCACGCCCAAGAACTAAAAAAACAATTACCGTTTGTTAAAGACGGTAATTTTATTGTTGAACCTGGCAGGCGGGGAACGGCCAATTGCATATTGGCAGCTCTAATTTATATTTCGACCCGTCACAGCTTAGACGAACCGGTTGCCTTTTTGTGGGCCGATCATCACATAAGAGATACCGAGGGTTTTGCAAATTCTTTTGAAGCAGCAGCTAAAGCTTCCAAAAAAAACAAAGCGATTGTACTAATCGGTATAGAGCCAACTTATCCGGCAACGGGCTTTGGTTATATAGAAAGAAACGGTCAGGTAAGTAGCGATACTTACAAAGTGTCTAGTTTCGAAGAAAAACCGGACTTTATAACTGCTCAAAAATACATGACGGATGGAAATTATTTATGGAATTGCGGTTACTCTGTGGGTTCGGTAAACACATATGTAGACAGTATGAGAAAGTATGCTCCAAGCTTTTATAAAGATTACAAGAAGTTGCTTTCTATTAAAGATATGGGTTCCGGTGATTTTAAAAAAGCGTATTTAAATTTAAAAAAACAAGCTATAGATTACGCTTTGATAGAAAAAGTTAAAAATTTGTTAGTGGTACCGGCGACGTTTGATTGGTTAGACTTGGGCAGTTTTAAAGATTTGCACGCTGCCAACTTGAGTGATGAGTTCGGTAATCACTTTAGAGGTAAAAAAATTGAGTACCTGGACGTGGCTAATAGTTACGTGCGTAACGAAGAAGATAAGCCAATTGCCGTAATTGGCTTAGATAATGTAGTGGTTATTAATGCTAAAGACGGAATCTTGGTAGCACGCAAAGATTTAAGTCAAAAGGTAGGCGATATTGCTAAAAAAATTCAAAAAACAGAAAACGGTTAATCGAAATAGGGAGAGGTTTTTCTTAAAAAATCTCGGGTTAAACTTGTGTTTGATAACTGTGGTTGTTATGTCGACTAGTTTAAATTCTAGTCACGGTTTTTTAAATCTTGATTACATCGGCATTAGTGAGGTGCTACAAATATTATTGCTGTGTTTTATACTGGCATTTTTTGTGACATTGTTCCTTGGCTTGTTTTTTACAGAGGAAAACAGACTGTCTCATTTAGTAGTTTCTATGTTTACTCTAACTTTGCTATTACTGTATCAAGACATTACAAACTCAACATCAACTTTACTAGGTGATATTGCAGTCAAGAATAATTTTTTATACCGAGCGTTGTATTTGCTGTTTATATTAATGGCAATACTGGTTTTTAGTCTAGTAGAAAACCGTCTAAAGGCCAAACACGCACACATTGCTAGAAACGCCTACGTGGGGTTAGGCGTGGCTTTGGTGATCATGGCCACTTTTAACGTCTCACGAGTGGTTGCCCATTTGGTATCGGTGCGGTATCAAGAAAACATTTACCCGAATAGTATAGAATCTGGGGCTACGACGAAGGTAAGTTTTCTACCGAATATTTATTATATTGTGCTGGACAGGTATTCTAGCAACGAACAGCTCGAGAAGAGTCTTAACTACGACAACTCACAGTTTACAAACAACTTAAAATCTCTAGGTTTTTATTTAGACGATAATGCTTATTCAGCCTATCCTTACACGGCGCAGTCTATAGCATCAACACTGAATGCGGATTATTTAAATTCTTATAAGGAGAGTTTATCTAGCAAACAGCAAACGTACAATGCTTTATTTTCAGCTAGTAAGAATAGTTCAGTTGCCAAAGAATTAAAAAAACTAGGTTACCAGTATCACATAATTGGGAATTGGTATGCTACCAGTAATGGCTCTAAGTATGCAGACAAAGTGCACTGGGGAGGGGCTAAGTTGAACTTAGGACTTTTTAAGATGAAGCTAACCGAATTCGAAGATTTATTTTTAAGCAAAAATTTTATTACAGGAATATTAAGAAAGATTGGGGTATATGAGTCTAATCACGAGAACCAGGTGTTACAACAGTTGAAGGTGTTGGAGCAGTACGCCAAATTGGAAAATGGTAGCAAACAAGGAAAATTTATTTTTACCCACTTGCTACTGCCTCATCCACCTTATGTGTTTAATGCAAATGGCTCTTTATCTGATGCAAGCATTGAACCAGGAAGCAACGGCGAGCTTGTGACCCAAAAATACTTAAATCAATTAAATTTTACAAATAGCAAAATTCTACCAATTATAAAGAAAATTATTAACAACTCTAAGGGCAAGGCGATTGTTGTACTTTTATCAGACGAGGGGTTTTATCCTCAAGAAAGAATAGGTAATCTGGGTAAATCGACGGGGGATGAAAACATGCTCAATTGGTCGGATGAAGACTTAAGGGCTAAGTACGGGATACTGGCTGCATATCATTTGCCAAAAGTCGCAACTCAAGATATCGAGAAGTATGCTAACTCAGTAAACATATTTAGGGTAATACTAAATAGGTACTTTGGTTATAAGCTTCCTTATCTACCTAAATGCAATTTTACTCTCACTGAGGGTGTCGGGAAACCTCTAGAATTTGGTGATATTACAAACAGATTGGGCGGATTGGATAGTATGCGATGCTCGCAGTTAGTTAGCGGTAAAACTTCTATTCTACGGTGACTGATTTGGCCAAATTTCTTGGTTTATCTATGTCAAGGTTTTTATTTAAGGCAACATAATAAGCAAAAAGTTGGACGACAATTGCTTCTAAAATAGGTAGATACTGATCCAATGTCTCTGGGATCTCAATAATTTCGTCGACAAGACTTTTAACTTTAGCCTTTGTTTTTTTAGTTACGACAACGATTATTTTACCTTTTCTAGCTTTTATTTCTTGCAAATTAGAAGTAGTTTTTTCTATTAAGTTGCTGCTGGACGCTAGAGCGAATGTCGGGAATTTTGGGTCTATCATAGCAAGTGGTCCATGCTTCATTTCGCCAGCGGCGTAACCCTCGGCGTGTATATAGCTGATTTCTTTAAGTTTCAAGGCACCTTCTAGTGCTACCGGGTATTCGTAACCCCGGCCAATGAAAAGAAAATCTTTATACTTGTAATATTTTTTAGCTATTGACTCGATACGGTCTGCTTGTTTGAGTGTGACTTGGGTTTTTTTTGGCAACAGTACTATCTCTTTAATCAACTGTTTGTAATTTGGGATCTTACCCTTACCTAACATTAAAGCTATTTCCGACAATACCGTTACTTGGGCAATAAAGGCTTTGGTTGACGCAACGGATATTTCGGGTCCGGCGTGGCAGTAAACTCCCGCATCGGTAATACGAGCTATAGTAGAGCCTGGAGAGTTTACTATCCCCAGTCGTAAAACGCCACTATCTTCAACCTTTTTTAGCGCGGCAATAGTATCCGCGGTTTCGCCAGACTGCGAAATAGCCAGTACAACGGTATTTTTAAAGATCGGCTCATTTTTATATTTAAACTCGCTAGCTTGTTGCACTTCTACAGGAATATTTGCAATCTCCTCTATCAAGTATTCTCCAATCAACCCGGCGTAATACGACGTTCCGCAAGCAACTATCAAAATTCGTTCGATAGATTGTAGCTGGTTTTCGACCAATTCTAGTCCACCGAGCTTAATGCTGTTTGATTCGGTCTTTACTCTTCCTAACATTGCAGATTGGATAGTTTGTGGGGCTTCAAAAATCTCTTTTAACATGTAATGCTTGTAACCTTTTAAGTCAGCTTTGATGGTTTCTAAATTTATATTCTCGGGGGTTTTGTCTACACAATTGTTATTTTTAAAATTAGTAATTTTATATTTCTTGAAGCCCACTTTAGCCATTTCATAATCTTCTAAATGAATTATTTTTTTAGCGTAATCACAAACAGCCGATACATCCGACCCCACCATATTAGAGCTTTTTCCTATACCAATTAACAGAGGGCTAGACATTTTTGCAACGTACATATTAGTCTTGTCTAGTGTGCTAATCATTGCAATAGCAAAGGCGCCCTCAAGCTCTCTTACGGTATTCCTAAAAGCCTTTTCGAGGTTATTATCTTTTTTATAGTGGTAATCGATTAGAAGGGGAATTAGCTCACTATCGGTCTGAGTTATTTGATTGTATCCTCTGTCACATAAAAATTTTTGAATATCTTCGTAATTTTCGATGATACCGTTATGAGCAACAAAAATTGTTTTATCGGGATTGTAATGTGGGTGGGCATTCAAAATCGTAGGAGGGCCGTGAGTAGCCCAGCGAGTGTGGCCGATAGCCATTTTTGTCTTTACTTGTTTATTGATAGTATTTCCCAAGTTCGATACGCGTCCGGTTTGCTTAATACATTTGACAGAATTATCGCTGGCGAACGCAATTCCTGCTGAGTCATACCCGCGATATTCTAAATTTTTCAGACCGTTTAGAACTGGTTCTATTGAATTATTTTTACCGATGTAGCCGACTATTCCGCACATAAAGTAACTCTAATTATAGCCGTTTGGATTATTGGCTTGCCACTTCCAGGCATCTCGGCAGGCATCTTCTATAGAAAATTCTGCCTGCCATTTTAAAACTTTTTTGGCTAATGTAGGGTCGGCAAAGCAGGTAGCTATATCGCCAGGGCGGCGTTTGTCTATAACGTAAGGGATATCTTTGCCCGAGGCTTTTTTAAAAGCGCTGATTATTTCGAACACGCTGGCACCTTTGCCCGTGCCAATATTAATGGCTCGATATTCATCCTTTTTTCCTGCTCTTTTTAGTGCTGCTATATGAGCTTTAGCCAGATCTACTACATGAATGTAATCCCTAACACCGGTACCGTCTGGGGTAGGGTAATCATTGCCAAATATGTGAACTTTTTTTAGCCGGCCGCTGGCTACCTGGCTAACATAAGGCAGCAAGTTGTTTGGTATACCGTTTGGATCCTCACCAATTTTTCCGGAATGATGAGCCCCAATGGGGTTAAAATATCTCAGCGAAGTAATTTGCCAATCTCCGTTTGTGGCCGCTAAATCTTGAAGGATTTGCTCTATCATCAACTTTGTCCGACCGTAAGGGTTAGTGGACTTTAGCGGGGAGTCTTCTTTAATGGGTACAACAGTCGGATCACCGTAAACTGTGGCCGAAGAACTAAACACCAGCTGTTTTACTTTATGTTTATTCATTATTTTTAAAAGCACTAGGGTACATGTAAGGTTGTTGTCGTAGTACTTTAAAGGTACTTCAACCGACTCTCCAACGGCTTTCAAGCCGGCGAAGTGGATAACCGCGTCGAATTTATTGCTTGTAAACAAAGCATCTAATTTTTGATAATTTTGTAAATCGAATTTATGAAAAGCAACCGTTTCTTTAGTAATTTCTTGAATTCTTTGTAATGATTTTTTAGAGCTGTTAGAAAGATTGTCGACCACTGTTACTTGATAATTTTGATTAAGCAGTTCTAAAACCGTATGAGAGCCAATATATCCGGCCCCGCCCGTTACTAAAATGTGCATTTTTTCTCCAAAAATTGTTTAAACTTGTTAATAAACTGTTGCTTGCTAAATTCAGCCGCATTTTTTAAAAGATTTTTTTGGTCAAAGTTCTTGGAATTAAATTTTTTTAAGATCTCAACCAGAGAATCGGTAGTCTGTTTGTCAAAAAATAAGCCGGTTTCTTGATTTACATAATCCAGAGCTCCGCCGGCTTTGTAGGCTATTACTGGGGTACCAGCCGCTAGCGCTTCGACCGGCGCAATGCCAAAATCTTCATAGGCAGCAAAAATTAGAGCTTGGGCTTTGGCCAAGTAGTTTTCGATATCTTCGTCAGAGGCATTTTCAATAAAATTAATGGTTGGCCCGGCCATTTTTATCAGCTTTTGATGCTCCGGCCCGTAACCAATAACAGTCAGAGGTAACTTTAACCTATTGCAAGCTTCAATAATAATGTTGGTTCTTTTATAAGGCGTTTGGCGACCCACTGTAACAAAACCTAGTTTAGAGGCTGGCGAGCCGGAGCCTGATCGCGGAGCGAATCTATCAACATCAACGGGAGGATGTATAACAATTGAATCGCGATTATAATATTTTTTAATTAATCGTTGTATGTGCGTGGAATTAGCTACAAAATAATCGGGTCGGTTAGCAGCCTTAAGATCATATTTTTGGAGTGGTCTAACTAAAATCTTTAACCCCAACCGCGCCAGCGGGTTAAAAATACCAAAGCCGGGGCTCTTTAAATACTCTTCGTGTTTGTCCCAATAGAAATGAGTCGGAGAGTGACAGTAGCAAATATGCAAAGCCTTTTTATTTAGCTTTTTAACACTTTTGGCTTCGCCATTGCCAGAGCTACTAATCACCAAATCGTAACCGGTTAAATCTAAATGTTCGAACCACCAAATCCTTAGTAGTGGCAAAAATTTACGCAATTTTGATAACGGCCAATACTGCAAAAAACCGGTTACAACTTTGTTGTCTAATTTTTTACGCCAGGTGTCGGTGCAATAAGAAGTGTAAATCGGAGCCTTTGGAAACATTTCGTGTAGAGCTAAAACGACTTTCTCGGCGCCACCGCCTACCAACCAATCATGTACAATGGCAATCTTCAATTGCGATAGCGCTGGGGCTGAGGACTGAGAGCTTAGAGTTCGTTTCATTTAAAATTCCTTTTTTGTTAATCTTGTAAACCCATTGATTAACACTTAGAATCTTTTGCTTTCAGATAAAAGTTTATCAAGCCTTGGCTGATTAAGGTATTTGAAATCTTTACTTAAATGCGCAAAATTTTTAGTTTTTAAAAAACCGTAGGCTACGTAATAAAATCGACGGTTGCCTTTAGTCGTTGTTCCTACAAACCTTCCGGTGATATTTGCTGGGGCTGAAAAAGAGGCGCCTAGGATTTGGTTTGTTAGTCCAAATTGTTTAGATTTGAGAAAATCGTATGAAAATCCATAAATTTTTACGGACAGCTTAATAAACTTTTTCCAAACCCCTAGATCTTTAAAATTTCTAACTACCAACTATTATCTCCTAACTCCTTTGCTAACAAGCTAGCGAGCACCACGGCCTTTTAACACATCTATGACTGTTCGATAAATTATCTTTATGTCAAGCCAAAAACTCCAGTTTTGAACATAGTAAAGATCTAAAGCACGACGCTCTTCAAAACTGATATTTCGCCGCCCGGATATTTGGGCTAAGCCGGTCAGGCCCGACTTAACGCTTAAAAGGAGGTTTTTAAACGGATAGTTTTTTAATTCCTGAGGTACAAGAGCACGTGGGCCAACTAAGCTTATATCGCCCTTAAATATATTAAATAGCTGAGGGAGCTCATCTAAACTCGTTTTACGCAACAATTTGCCGAACTTTGTAAGGCGGGGGTCGTTTTTAAGGCAGTCTCCGTTGGCTCGGTATTTTGTAATTAGATGAGGCTTACCCATTTTTGTAAAAGCTTCTTCTGGTGATAGGCCATTGTAGGTCATTTTGATAGTACGAAACTTGTAGATATAAATCGGCGTGTTAAAACGACTCAAACGCTCTTGCTTAAAAAGAGCCGGCCCCCAGTTAGTCACTCTAACCAAAAGGGCGGTTATAAAATAAACCGGAGACAGTAAAGCAATACCGGCGGCTGATGCAAAAATATCAAAAAGTCTCTTGAAAATTCGTCCCCATCCGGTTAAAGCCGTCTGGTGTACGGTAACCACCGGTAGGTTTTGAAACAATTCAACTTCTATATTGTTACTTAAAATACCTTCGTGGGCTGGTACGAACTTAAAAGCAATATGTTGAGCTTGGGCGGCAGACAAGGCTTTGTCAACACTGCCGGTGTCGGCGGTTATACCGGTGTGCAAGATGGTGTGAACGTTGTATTTTTCTAAGCTGTCAAGTGCTTGGTCGAGATCTTGAAAAACTTTACCTCTAAAACCCGGTGTTTCGCTTGATGAACAAATAGCTACCACCTTATATCCGGTATGAGCTGGGCGGTTGATAGCTTTAGCTAAACCGCTTACCAGTCCGTTTTGCCCGATAATCATGACGTTATTGACGCCCTTACCGTAACGCCACAGCGACGTACGGGCAAAGCGCATAAAAGAACGCTCGATTAGCAAAAAAGCAATACCAATACCAAGTCCGTAAACAGCCACTAAACGGGCGGGGAAAATCGCAGCTTTGGTAACAAAATCGTAAGAAATGACGGCCATAATTCCGATGACGGTGCCCACAATAAGGCCTCCAAATTCTTTATAACGGTATTCGTACGAGTTGCGCTTGTATAGGCCAATAAGTGCAAAAATAATAATCCAAATCGGTATCAGGGTTAGCCAAATTTTTAGGTAACTGACGGCCGATACCTGGTTGATCAAAGGCCTGGAATCTAAACTGACTCGCAAAACATAAGCAACCACAAAGGCTGCTAAAAGGGCAATAAAATCTCCGATTATTAAGAAGAAAGCATAAACGACAGAATTAGTATTTCTCATGACCCTCTAAGATTATATCGCTTTTTTGGTTTTAAAGTGGGCAGAAAGACCCAAAGCAACTCCTAGCCACAACCATATATAGACATTGTTAATAAAAGTGCCGAAGAACCAATATTGAATTAAGAAAGCGATTGTTAGGGCAAAAACAGAACCAAAAACAACTGCGCTACTGCTAGTAGTTTTTTGTTTAACCAATTTTTGTAGAGCACTTAAATAAATTAACAGAAAAGCTGCCAACCCCAAGAGGCCGATTTCGGCTAACAGCAGTATGTAGTAAATATAAACCGTTAAGTCGTAAGGGGCGTTAGTATATACATGTTTGACGGTAAATGGCCCCAAGTTACCACTTCCTGCGCCTAGTAAAATTGTTTTTATGTTTGTGTTCCAGCTATTTAAGGCCAGGGTAGCGGCGGTCGTTCTGTCGGTGTTAGAAGAACTTATCAGGCCAGGTGGCACAAAGCCATCGTCCTTAACATTCTCTGTTTCGGGGAGTTTTTTAGCTGGTAAATCTATCAACCCCAGAGTGGCGTGGTCTAGCATGGTATCCACGGTGTTATAGGTGATATTTGGGGTTAAGTTATGGCGGTAGTGGGCAGACCAGACTAACATCAGCCAACCTACCAAGAAAGCAGTGACGATTATAAAAAGAGCAGTATAAAAAACCTTGATAACTAGTTTTTTGACGCTAATCAAATACATAAAAAATGCAGCAAGCCCAACAAGTAAGGCGAGATACGCTCCTCTAGAAAAGGTCAGGCTAATGGTCAGAGTGCTCAAAGCTAGGCAATAAGTACTTAAATTGGTTTTATGCCTTAAAAGAGATCCCAAAGACACAAATAAAAAGGGCAACATTGCGTTAGCTAAAAATTGCGGTTCGGCGGCAAACAGGTTGATTCGGGGGAAGCCAAAAATGCTAGCGTAACAACCATTGCAGATAATAGACGACTTCACGTCTGTTAAGGTCAGTAGCAAAAACTCCAGCAGGCTTAGAAGCCCAAAAACAATGCCGGCAGTTAAAATAATTCTTATAATTCGGTGATTTTCTTTTTTTGGCAACCCAAAAGAAACAAACCACCAGCCGCTGGCTGCCAGGGCAATAAGCATTACGATAGAAGCACTAAATAAGGCTCCGCGTTTGATGTCAACATCAAATAAAAGATTGATTGGCAAAATGGCCAAAATCACCAAAGCCGATGAAAAAGCAATCTTATTTTGCCAGAATAAACTCTTCAGCTTAGCCAGCAGAGGCGGCAAGCAGAATAAAACAAACGTCAAAGCCAAAAGTTGATAAAATCCAAATCTAAACGAAGTAAAACTAATATTTGGAGTTGGCAAGTAGGGGAACTTCGAAAGCGGAGATAATGCCAGCAGGGCTATAAATAGCCAGAATCGGGTTTTTTTAACAAAAAGCATTAAGTCTATTCTACTACGTGGTAAAAGTTTGACATTGTGTGGTAATCTATAATTAACGAACATTTTAAAAACAAAATGAAAATTAAAAAAAGAACTAAAAAACTAATAGTCCAATTTGTTGAATATATGGTGGCCGGCGGGGCTTATTTCTGGAGTGGCTACTTTTTGATAGTATTTTTAACGCCGGTTATCGGGCTGTGGTGGGCAAATTTGATAGGTAACGGCACAGGCATTACGGTCAATTTTATTTTAGAGCGCTACTGGGTGTTTAACAGTACTAAAAAACGCAATTTAACAGAAGTAACATGGAAGTATGTTGTCTATACAGGAGCCAACTTTATACTCAACTACTTTATATTAAGGAGTTTACAAGCTGTTGGAATACCGGTAGCAATCGGGCAATTTATTGCTGCAGCTTTCTTTACGGTATGGAATTATGTTTGGTATCGCAACTGGGTGTTCAAAAGCAAACCACAAGCTAGGAGGATAAGACATCATGCTTGAAACACAGGCGGTCACAACCAAAATACGCCCAACAAAAAAGCAACGGCTAACACTGGAGTATATTCAAAATTTTATCAACGAGCATGGTTACAGCCCTTGTTACCGTGAGATTATGCGTGGTTGCGGCTATACGTCGGTAGCTACCGTTGCCCTACACGTCAACAGCCTGATTAAAAGAGGACACTTACAAAAGCGTGATCGATCGGCCCGCTCGCTAGAAGTGTTGCACAGTGATGAAATTAAACCATTTGTGCTAGATCAAATTAAAGTAGCTGACGAAAAATGGTTGGTAGATTTAATTGAGGCCAGATTTAATAGGGTTGAGAATAGCACGAATCCGGAAACAAAAGAGGTAGATGCTCTATATGTGTTGGTTGGGTCTTTGAGGGTACTTGGCTTAGAAGGGGCAGCCCAAAGTTTTATGCCCCGTCTTAAAGCTATTAAGCAAAAATGACCGGTAAAAACTGGCAAATAGCACCTCTTTAACAAAATCGTTCATCTTAGTTTTTGACCGCTAACGATATCCAGCAGTTTCGATGGTTGCCCGTTTTTAATCTCTCCTCCGTCTACATAAATATCTACCAGATCGCCAAAATACTTTTTTGCTTCAGCAATATTTTTTGCCGGTGGCAAGCCTCTTGGATTGGCGCTAGGAGCTACTATTGGCCCGGTCTTATTTATTAGGTTGATTAATTCGGGCTTGTTGGGCAACCGAAAGGCCAAGGTGTTTTTACCGTTTGCCAAATAATTATACTCAGTGTTATTAAAGGGCAGAATTAAACTGTAAGGCCCGGGCCAGTAGGCAGATGTTTTAGCTAGCAAAGAAACGGGGACGTTAAATCTTTTAAGTTGGTCTGTGTCAGAGATAAGAATAATAAAAGGCTTGCTTAATAGGCGCTTTTTTATTGAGTAAAGACGCTGAACTGCCTCGTGATTGGTTGCTTTAGCAACAATGCCATACAAGGTATCGGTGGGAATAACGGCAATCCCACCACGGTTGATAATATCGGCGCATGTCAGCCAGTCATTCATATGTAAAAGGGTATCAAATTATATATAAAAACCATCAAAATGGTTTATAGTATTAAGTAATAAACATAGGAGGGATTTATGTTTTTAGCACAAACGTATAACTATAGTTACGATGTTTCTGCACCAACTGTTTCGGCAGGGTTGGCTGCGGGGGCCTTGTTTGTGTTCTTAATATGGATGCTATTTGCGCTTGTTATAGCACTAGTGGGAATAGTGGCGTTGTGGAAGATTTTTGTAAAAGCGGGGCAACCCGGTTGGGCAGCAATTATCCCAATCTATAACATGTATATAATGCTCAAGATTATCGGGCGACCCGGTTGGTGGATACTTTTGTTCTTTATACCGTTTGTAAACTTCATAATAACAATTGTTATAGCACTAGATTTGGGTAAGGCCTTTGGCAAAGATGCCGGTTTTAGTATCGTGTTACTTTGGCTATTCTCTATAATCGGTTATTTGATATTAGGCTTCGGCAAAGCCGAGTATAAAGGCGTTCCAAAACACACTACTTAAAAAATTAGTAAAATAAAAACTAGCGGGAGCTATCCAGGCTCCCGTTTTTAGTTATTTGTTAGATGAATTTTTGGATGTGCCCTCTAAAGCTCTCCATTGCTTGAGTTTGAATTTCTTGGTACTGGTTAACTGAAAAGCCACCCCGGCAACTACCAACGCCAAAGTGGCTACACTCCAAACCCAGGCTGGGGTTACTTCTTGGTTAGTAGAGACATAAGATAAGTTGTCTAGTTTTACTTTATCTAATAGCAACGACAAGCTGGTTATTATCGAGATGCTCCCCGCCAGAGCGCTAATAATTATTAGATAATATTTCGGTAAGTTACCGAACAAAGCTATTAAACCAAAACAAATTCCAATTAATATGCCGATTATGGCTGATAAAAAACCTTTTTGAATTCCAAAAAAGCCTACAAAACCGGTACCCAACCAGTAGCCTACTTCTGCACCCAACAAAACAATAGCCAATTCAAAGAAAAAGTAGGCAAAAACAGCAAACACTAAACCGATAATCAGGCCTGCTATTACTCCACCTAGCGTGCCAATAAAAGGACTGCTAAAGGCATCCGAAGCAGCCGAAGCGCCAAGCATAAAACCAGCTATTAGACCCCACAAGGGTATGATAACTCTGGCTATCCGGTAACCGGCTAAAAGTACGGCTACGCCAACGCCACCTATAACTAACGCTATAATTGTTTCTTTCACCTCATTGCACCCCCATACTATTAAATATCATAACCTTTTCAGCCTGTTTTAGCGAATCGCATCAGGTGTAAAATAATAAAAAGATGATATAATATGGTTTAAATGAACCCCAAAACACAGACCTCAAACCAAACGTTATTTATGTTATTTCTGGCAATGGGCTGTTTGTGGCTAATGGGGGTCGCTAGTACGTCGTTGTTAAGCGGTAAGACAGTTAAAGGGCCAAGTTTTGGCACCATTGACTATAAGGCATATACCCTGCTTAATATCGCAAGGCCTTATACTACAAAAGTAAAAGCTGTAAAAATTAAAAAACGCATTTTGATGAACCCTTCGGCCTTTACCATTGTGCGTCCGCCTATTATTAAAGAGAAGTCATATTGGCCGGTACGAGAAGAAGTTGATTGCTCGAAACAAAAGTGTATAGCTTTAACTTTCGACGATGGCCCGTCAGAAAACACCAAACCACTCTTAGAATTATTGAAAGCAAAAAAGGCTAGAGCTACCTTTTTTGTGCTTGGCTTGCAAATAGAGCTATTTCCTCAACTGTTACAAAAAATGATTGACGAAGGCCACGAAATTGGCAACCACACCTATCATCATAAAAATTTAGCTACTTTACCTAGCGATCAAGTCGCCTCCGAGATAAATTCAGTCGAGAACTTAGTCTATAACACTACAAATTATAGGCCCCATATTGTGCGCCCACCTATGGGCGAATATAACGCTGCCGATCCGGTGCTAGCTAATTACCCGATAGTATTGTGGAACGCCGATCCTTGGGATTGGCGCTATCGTAACCCGGTAGTGATTAACAACGAGGCCACGCCACAAATTAAGCTAGGTTCAATCTTGTTACTGCACGATATTTATCCCTCCAGTGTTGAAGCCGTGCCAAAGTTAATAGACAACCTAAGTCAGCAGGGCTATGTTTTTGTGACGGTTAGCGAACTGTTCGGGTGGAAAGACGAGAGCGCCATACCCAAAGGTCAAATCTTTCGTGGCAGGTAGGCCTTGAAAATTAAAAAGTTGGTTAACTACTGCAAAATAATCCGTTGTAGTTTATAATAATCAAGCGTAATCCGGAGTAGCTCAATGGTGGAGCAAGAAGCTGTTAACTTCGAGGTTGCCGGTTCGAGTCCGGCCTCCGGAGCCAAATTGTATGTTCGGCGTTTGTTGACTCGGCGCAAAGCGCCTCGGCACGCGCCCTGCGGGCGCTAAGGCCTGATTTTAAAAGGATTTGCCACGCTCCGCGTGGCTCAAAAACCAATTCCCGTTCCCGCAAAATTCGGTTCGCTCAAGTAAACTTGAGGTTTCGCGAAAGCGAAACAGCCAATCTTTTCTTCTCGCCCCTAAGGGCGAGTTGCAAAGTGATAATTTAAGCCCAAAAGCGATATTATTAAAAAAATAATTTTTCAAAACTATGGACAAATACTTTCTCTACATTAGAAAATCAACCGATGAAGATGACAGACAAGTTTTGTCATTGGACGCGCAGGAAACAGAATTGCGAGAATTGGCGGAAAAAGAAAAATTGACGATTATTGATACTTTTCGCGAATCACAGACCGCCAAAGAGCCGGGGCGACCTATTTTCAATCAGATGTTGGATAGAATAGAAAAAGGCGAAGCAAGCGGGATTTTAGCTTGGCACCCTGATCGGCTCGCCCGCAATTCTGTTGACGGCGGGAAAATTATTTTTTTAATAGATTCAGAAAAGATTAAATTTCTAAAATTTCCCACATTTTGGTTTGAAGCTACACCGCAGGGAAAATTTATGCTCAATATCGCTTTTGGGCAGTCAAAATATTTTGTTGATAATCTTTCAGAGAATACGAAAAGAGGTTTAAGACAAAAATTAAGGAGAGGCGAAATGCCAGGCTATGCTCCACTTGGCTATTTGAATGATTTAAAAAATCACACAATGATAAAAGACCCTGAAAGATTTCGCCTCGTTCGGAAAATTTTTGACTTATACTCAACTGGAAATTATTCTTTGAAAGATTTAAGAAACAAAATTTTTGACATCGGCTTGTTGACCAGAAATGAAAAAATGCTTTCCGTTTCAATGGTACAAAGTATTTTACAAAATCCGTTCTATTACGGCGTATTCAGATACAATGGCGAATTGTGGCAAGGAAAGCATGAGCCAATGATTGCAAAGAAACTTTTTGATAAATGCCAAAAGGTTTTATCTGACCGTTCCCGACCGCAAAAAAGAAAAATTAAAGAATTTGCTTTTCGCGGACTTTTAGTTTGCGGTGAGTGCGGTTGCGCCATAACTTCAGAAACGCAAAAAGGACATAATTATTATCGCTGTACTAAAAAGCGGGGTAAATGCTCGCAAGGATATATTCGCGAGGAAGTTTTGGCGGATCAGATAAACAAGCAAATTCAAAAAGTTTCTTTGCCTCCGTCTTGGGCTGATAAAATGATTGCGGAACTGGAAAAAGACAAAGAGCAAGAAGCCAAAGACGGAGCCGTTTTTGCTCAAAATCTAAAATCTCAAATAAAAGGGCTTGAGGATAAATTGGACACTTTGCTTGACGCTCACTTGGACGGCACAATTACCAAAGACGAATATACCGTCAAAAAACAAAAAATCCTCAACCATAAGATTGAGATTTCCGAAAAATTAAAGGATTTTGAGCAAAACGGCAATCATTGGCTCGAACCTGCTAAAAAATTCGTTTTAGATAGTAAACAAGCCGAAATTATCGCTTTGCAGGAAAATCTTTTTGAGAAAAAAGATTTTCTAAAAAAGATTGGCTCGAACCGAATTTTGCGGGAACG
>Ga0255344_1003425_pt1 | contig 17424 bp, 9 predicted proteins | sample wastewater_treat_5_FD_192414 | JGI IMG/M metagenome (GOLD analysis project Ga0255344, IMG submission 192414) | Wastewater microbial communities from Lulu Island WWTP, Vancouver, Canada - plant18 | ecosystem: Engineered > WWTP > Wastewater > Unclassified | place: Canada: Vancouver, British... | reverse complement strand
TGGTCGGTTCCTTATCTTCATCGGCGGAGATCAGGTAGGCGCCGAGGACTTCGAGTCGACAAAGACGAGCGCTCGTTCAGCTGTGGAGATGTCTGTGGGAGGGCGGGCTTCGCGTGCCCGGATTGAGCTGGCTTTATCGCCGCAGATGGAGGTGGAGTCGTACCGGCTGGAGGCGTCGGGAACGTGTCTCAATGTGACTTTTGAAGACGACATCGCCAAGTTCGAGGCCGCGGGAATGTCTCGCCAGACGAAGGTGTGCTGCCCTCGGGTGGTTCTGGAGAACAATGTGTACATTCATTATCAGATACTCCTGGGCATGTACGACCACTCCGACAAAGGTATCCAGTCCTTCACGGCGGTTGTGCCGACCGCAGACGCCTCAGTTCCACTCACCATAGAGCTGCTCGGGCCGGGCCGCCCCAGGCGCGAAGCAGGAGCCCTGGCAGAGAGTCTGGCCCAGCTGACTGAGTACAAGATAGTAGCGGCGGGCGTGATGGGCGTATCGGTGTTCGCGGATGGAGCAGGCCGTGTCATGTATGTGGAAGTGCCCGGCCAGAACACCACCGCTGTGCGCGAAGAATACCAGAAGGCCGTCGGCAGTGCCAAGCCGGCATCATCGGCCCGATCAGCGGCGTCGGCCACGGCGGCTGCGCCCGACTATGTGGATCATGACATCACTGCAGTGAGCATTGGCGATGTGCGCCTAGCAGGGACTCTCACCATTCCTTCAGCCGGACTGCGCCAGGGCAGGCGCCTCCCATCTGTTGTGCTCATCTCTGGATCGGGCCCGCAGGACAGGGATGGGAACACCTCTCCGTCCTGCCAGACGTTCATGTTCCGCCGGATCGCTGAGCGCCTGGCATCTTCCGGCATAGCGGTGCTCCGATATGACGATAGGGGTGTGGGCGGGAGCACCGGCAGCTTCGAATCGGCAGGGCTGTTCGACTTGGCAGGCGATGCTCGAGCCATGGTCGCGTTTCTCAAACGCCACCCCAATGTCGACCCCGCCCGCATCGGCGTGGTAGGCCACTCGGAGGGCGCCTACATAGCGTCCATGCTGGCCAGTGAAGACCCGGGTATCGCGGCATGCGTGATCATGGCGGGCGCGTCTACTACTCTGGACAAGGTGATGATAGAGCAGATCGAGTATCAGGCCGCCTGCGATGAACTGGACGAACCCACTCGCCAGCTGGCCGCCGGAATGCTGCCTGCGGTGAAGCAGTTTGTGCAGGACGCGCGCGACGGCAAGAGCAGTAGCGCGGTCCCGGGCAACTTGCAGCGGCTGCGCGAACATACGCGGATAGACCCGGTGGGCCAGGTACGTGCCACTGTCGCCCCGATCCTGATTGTGCAGGGCGAGAAGGACCTGGAGGTCAAGCCATACCATGCGCGGGTTCTAGCGGAGGCGGCCAAGGGCGCGGGCAATCGCAGCGTTACCCTGGTTTGTCTGCCAAACGCGACTCATGAGTTTCTACAATGGCCCTATGGGAACCCGCAATTCGACCCCATGGACCCCATGCGCACAGTAGAAGGCCTGCTTGCCACCGTGCAGGGTTGGCTGGCGTCGACTCTATAGGCTTTCGGGTCGAACTCGCAGCTGGACTCGCGGCCGAACTAGCGGCCGAACTCGCAGTCGAACTCGCAGGTGTGCATGTGCCGACAGGTCGCACTGAAAACCTGTCGGCACACACCAGCGCCGCCCTTCACTCGGCACTCACCATCAATCCCGCAAGCTCGTCTGAGTCTTTACAGGCATAGACTGCTTTGTAGTATGCTACTCCTGCCAAGCGGGCGCATTCCGCAAGTGTCACCTTCCGTCCGCTCGCAGCAAGCTCCCGTGCCGCGTCGAGGATCTTCTTCCTCGTCTGCTCCTTGGGCACTCTCTCATACTTGCCCCTTGCAGTGCCCGTCTTGGAGGGCCCACCAGCCCGCCCTGCGCCTGGGACGGCCTGGCGACCAGCTGCCCCCATGATTTGGGTCTGGCCTGCAAGCGACAGGGAGTCTGCCGCACTGCCCATATTGGATGTCAAGTCTTCCTGCGCCTCCATGCGTTTGAGAAGATCGAGAAGAACTCTATCAGTCCTGCTCGCAAAGGCTGCTAAATCGCGCCTGACTACCTCGAGCGACGCGGCCAGCGATGCTAGTTGATCGCCGAGACGCCTTTCACTAGACGCCTGGTCATGGCTGATGGACGCGGACTTGGCTCCAGACAGGATGTCCAGCAGATTGGAAAAGGCGGCGAGCGATTTTCTGCCGATCTCGTCGTATGTGCACTCTTCCATAGTCGTAACCTCCTCATACAATGAAGGGATCTCTTCACGGGCACGTCTGGCCGCCGCTTCCTGAACAATGGCGGCGTAATAGCGCTGTTTGCCGCGGGAGCACAATTAGATTACACCTCCTGCCACATTATTATTACCAATCCTGCCGAACATGTGCGTCCGCGGGCAGCGCCGGCGCGAGATACCGACGGGCCGGTTCGGAGCCGGGGGGAGGAAGAACGGCGGCGCCGCTCGAATACTGGTCAATGTAGTGCAGCATTGGCGGAGGAGTATCGAGTGAATGGAAAAGACGGATCATCTGCGCCACATCAGTCTCAGGGGCCGTGTCGGCGTGCTTCTCAGAGCGCTTCCCACTGCAGTGGCTGTCATGGACTGCTGCGGTGTTGTGAGGTACGGGTGGAACCCGGCTGCAGAAAGACTCTTCGGGCGCACGGCGAGCGAGGCGATTGGCAAGGCGATTCCCCTGCTGGACGGGGGCTGCGATGTGGATTTTGCGGATCTTCTCCGGCGTGCCGCAACTGGTGAGGCAATTTCCGGGACTGAGTTGCGTTACGAGCGGCGGGACGGGTCGTCAGTATACGTCAGTGTTTCACTGGCGCCCGCGGCCGGCATTGCCGGCGTCGGCGCCGGCACCGGCACCGGCACCGGCGCGCACCGAGCCGTTCGAACGATTGTCGGCCTGTTTGAGGACATCACCCGGCGCAAGCAGGCTGAAGACCTCCTGCGCGACAGTGAGGAACGTTTCAGGAGCGTGTTCGAAGAGGGTCAGCTGGGTATGGCCATTGTTGGTCTGGATACTCGGATTGTGCAGGCGAATAGGCGAATTGCCCAGGTGTTTGGCTGTGAGCCCGAGGAACTGGCCGGGGTCATGGTGGAGGACTTGTGCCATCCTGATGACGTGCGGGATGTCGCAGCCCGAATGGAGCGACTCGCGAGTGGCAATATCGATCACTTCGACGCGGAGAACCGCTACATTCACAAGGACGGGTCCGCTCTAGTAGGAAGGGTCGTGGGCGCTCTGATCGGCTCGCCAAGTGAGCCGCGATCTCGGCACATCATCGCGATGCTGGAAGACGTGACCGCACGAAGGCAGAGTCAGGAGGAGCTTTCGAGAACCATGGCCAAGCTCAGGCAGATCATGACGCAGGGTATCCTGGCCATGGCGCGCATCGTGGAGGTGCGCGACCCCTACACCGCGGGCCACCAGGAACGGGTTGCATGCCTGGCGCGGGCGATATCTCAAACGCTGGGGTTGCCTGAGGACGAGGTATTGGGGGTATATTACGCATCGCTTGTGCACGACATCGGCAAGATCAGCGTCCCAGGCGAGATATTGAGCAAGCCGGGCAAGCTGAGCAGTGCCGAGTTCGAGTTGATCCGAGTGCATCCGCAGGCGGGTTACGACATCGTGCGGTCGATCGATTTCCCATGGCCTGTGAGTGACATAGTCCTCGAGCATCATGAGCGCCTGGATGGTTCGGGGTATCCACAGGGTCTCACAGGCGATCAGATCTCCTACGGCGCCGTGATTGTGGCTGTTGCAGACGTGGTGGAGGCGATGTCGTCGCACCGCCCGTACCGCCCGGCGCTGGGGATTGAGGCTGCGCTGGATGAGATAAGGAAGAACCGGGGCCGCCTGTACGACCCCGGCGTAGTGGATGCATGCGAGAGCATCGTGTTGGCGAAAGGCATCGATGCCCTGGTCTCGCATGCGCCCTGAACCTGGATGCGGATGCCGGCTGCGCTGCGCAATTGTGAGTTTGACGAAAGGGCGCGCTCATGTTATCATTACTGAGCAAAACTGCAGTCGGCGAATGAGAAGAGGTTTGGCTCCCATGGTCTAGCGGCCTAGGACATCGCCCTTTCAAGGCGGTAACACGGGTTCGAATCCCGTTGGGAGCGCCATATTGATGAAAAGGCCCCGCTTCGAGCGGGGCCTTCATTTATACCCGCTACGTCCGCCACATCCGCATTGCGTCCGATTGGCTGACCTTGTGAGCCGTGCGGGGCAGCCCGCACCCGGGCCATGGAAACTACAAGAAATAGTAGCACTGTCTAGTCGAATCTGATATGTTTAGTGTTGGGCGCACTATACCTCGATTCACGTCGAAAGTGACCATCACGCGGAACACTCGGGAAGGATTGAGCAAGCAACCAGCACTTGCGGATCTCTTCGTTGAGGGGGAATACGATGGCCACGGGCAGTCGTATTAGGCAGATCGCAGGCAGTCTGCGGTTCAAACTTGTGGTACTGATTTTACTTGCGGTTCTTCCTCTCCTTGCCTTCTCGTCATATACGGCCATGAGAGAACGGTCTGAGACACTCGAGCAGGCCGAATGCCAGTCGCGCCTACTACTCGCCCATGTCGTCGATGCAGACAGTGAAGACATTGGAAACCTGCTCAGGATGGCGGCGGCGGTGTGGGACGCCTCGGCGCCCGGCGAGCTGGCGGGATCTGACCCATCGCGGCCCAGAAGCGTTCTTTCGGATTCGTGGTACTCCAGGAGGCTGTGTTCCAGCTTTGCGGTGCTGGATGAAACAGGACGAGTGCTGTCTGCCACGTGGGGCTCCAACGGGCCCAGCGACTTTGGGGAGTTCTCGGCTTTCCAGGAGGCTATGGAGCGCCGAGCAGCCGTTGCTGCTGTCACAGCCCCCGACCTGTCGGGAAGCTCGCCCGCGATGTCCATATTCATCCCGTCGACCGTCGGCACGCGTTCGTCCGACAACCTGGACGATGCCAGAGCGATTCTGCAGCGACACGGCGGCGAGGCGGCAGTAGTGTTCCTTCACCCCGAATGGTTTGAACAGTCATTTAGGTCCTTGGCTCTGCCTGAAGGCGCGATGCTAGCTGTTCACGACATGTCAGGCAAGAACTTGATGCGGTACACGAAAGACGGGGGCGAGGGCGCGATCCTCGATAGCAGCGACCAGGCCGAGAGTAACCAGGATGTGCTGAACGCCGTAAGGTCGAGCAGATGCGTAGTGGGATCCATCACCTCCTCCGGCGGCGACGGGGTGCAGCGGCTGGTATCCTACGGCAAGGTAGGCAATATGGGCGACGACCCGCAGTTCTACGTGACTATGAGTCTGCCTGTCGAGATGATAATGGCCGCTGCCCAACAGGAGGTTGCATACACTTTTGCTGCAGTGGCTGCAGCGATGCTGATCGCGGTGCCACTATCTTGGTCTTTCGCAAAGCGGCAGGTGATCGAGCCTGCCCGCATCCTGGCAAGCGCGGCGGGGCGCCTGGCGTCTGGCGACCTGGGCACCCGGTACGATGGCCCCCATGTCAACGGCGAACTGGGTGAACTGGCTCACGCTTTCGACCGAATGGCTGAGAATCTGGAGGAGAGCACGCGCCAGCTGGAGTACCTTATCTACCACGACAGTCTCACCGGTTGCTACAACCGTCTTTACTTCGACCATGTCATTTCCACTTTTGAGGACCAATCCAAGTTGCCCATGACATTCATCCTCGCTGATGTGAACGGCATGAAGCACGTCAACGATGTCCTGGGCCACGAAGCCGGCGATGAGCTGCTCAAGGCGATGGCGGGCATCATAATGGGCACTGCTGGCGACGAGGGCCAGGTATTCCGGTGGGGCGGCGATGAGTTCCTCGTCGTGATGCCCAATGTTGAGCGGAAGACGGCCTTGAGGTTTGTCACCAACGTGCGCAAGGCTGTCGGCCAATTGGATGCTGGAGACGTCTCTGCCAGTATGGCTCTGGGCGTGGGCACACGCATTTCGCTCACACAGAGCGTGACTGACACTATTCAGAGAGCAGAGAGCCGGATGTTCAGGAACAAGTTCATGGAGATGTCATCGCCCCGAGGCACCCTGGTACATTCGCTGCGCAAGGCGCTTGCGGAGAGCACGCACGAAACTGACGAGCATTCCGGCCGCATGCGCTTCCTGGCGGTGGAACTGGCCCATACCCTGGGTCTTTCGGATAACTCCATTGACGACCTATCGTTGCTGTGTGTGTTACACGACATCGGCAAAGTGGGGATTCCCGACCAAATACTGCAGAAGGCAGGCCCACTGTCGCCGGAGGAGTGGGAGATCATGCGCACCCACCCCGAGATAGGCTCGCGAATCGTGGAAGGATCGGCTGAGCTTTCGCATGTTGCCAACGCCATTTTGTCGCATCATGAGCGATGGGACGGCAATGGTTACCCCCGCAATCTTGAAGGCGCCGAGATCCCGCTGGCTGCAAGGGTGCTGGCAATAGTCGACGCTTATGACGCCATGGTGAGCGATAGGCCCTATCGCAGGGCGTTACCGCACCATGAAGCCATGGACGAGATCCAGCGCAACTCGGGAACGCAGTTCGACCCGGATCTCGTGAACGTGTTTGCCGAGATGATGGAGGCGCTGGAAGGCTACAAGGCGTACGAACGTGCATGGCTTCACGCCGAGGAGTTCGTCTTGAACGAGGGAATCGCGGAAGGCGGATACAGCGGGAACGGGCAAGGTTGACACTTTGAATAGTAATCCAGTGGAATATGCACACCTCTTGCCTGCGTATGACAGATGCCAAGCAGATGCCGAGTGAGATGCCGAAATGAGCTTGACTCGGGCATGCGTCATGCGTATAATCAACCCTATACAAATCAGCAGATCAGATGTGGCAGGAGGTAATATTGCATGTTCAAGAGAATTGCTCTACCCATTCTCGCGGCTCTTCTTCTAGTCTCTGCCTCCGCATCAGTCTTTGCGGCAACACCAGTCAAGGGCGGCACACTGAAGGTTGCCGCATCGTCTATCCAGCAACTTGACCCGTACAAGACTGCTGCCAACGACGAGACCAACATCTGCGGGCTCGTATTCGATCCCCTCGTCATCATCGGCAAGGACAACTTCAAACCCAGGCCGCACCTGGCTCAGAAGTGGGAGACGCCCGATGCCAACACGTGGGTCTTCCATCTCCGCAAGGGCGTGTACTTCCAGGACGGCAATGAGGTCTTCAAAAAGGGCGCGAAGCGCGAGGTCACGGCGGACGACGTTGTGTACTCGATCGAGCGCTTCCTCAAAGTCAGCACCGCATTCACCCTTGGCGAGATCAAGAGCGTGAAGGCGCTGGACCGCTACACGGTGGAGATCAAGACCCCTGTTCCAAATCCGTTCCTGGTGGCCGACCCCAACAGGATCGCCAGCGTCGGAATCGTTCCACGCGAGGCCATTGAGAAGCTGGGCGAAGACGGATTCGCAAGGCATCCCATAGGATCCGGCCCGTTTGCGCTCAAGAGCTTCACGACTGACCAGGGCGCAGTGCTCGAGCGCAACCCCAACTACTGGCTCCCTGTGTACCTGGACAAGGTCGAGTTCGTAGTTATTCCCGACCCCACAGTGCAGATACTTGCACTGACTGCAGGCGAAGTCGACATAGTCCCGTATCTTTTCAACCTCGACTCGATGGCGTCCGTCGCCAAGAACCCCAAGCTCATCACCTTGAGCAGGGGCGGTTCCTACAGAGGCCTGGGGTTCAACGTGACGAAACCCCCATTCGACGAGATTGAAGTGCGCGACGCCATATCCCGGGCGATGGACATCGACGCGGCATTCAACGCTGTAGTGGCGCCCCATGGCGAGCGTGCATACGGTCAGTGCGCTCCGTGGTTGCCTCACGGCTATGATACCAGCCTGAAGAGCCTGTGGAAGTACGATCCCAAGGAGGCGGTGGCTATCCTGAACAAGGCCGGCTTCCGCGACACCAATGGCGACGGGATCCTCGACCGCAATGGCAAGCCGCTCAAGGTGGAGATAAAGACGATTGCCGGCTCACAGGTGAGGACGCTCACCATCCTTGCAACCCAGCTTCGCAAGGTGGGAATAGACGCCTCCATCCTCCAGCAGGATACGGCAGTGTGGGCATCGGACATCATCGACGGCAACACTGAGGTCTTCTTCGACTTCAGCTTCGCCGGAACGACTGGGCTGCATTCGCTCTTCCACAGCGGCTCAATTGGGAAGACCAATGGTCACTACTACTCGAACTCGACTGTGGACTCCCTTCTCGAACAGGCGCTCAAGACCACCGACTACACCAAGCTGACGAGCCTTTGGAAGCAGGCGCAGCGCAAGATCATGGAGGACAGGGTGTCCATCCCGCTTTACTTCGAGTGGGGTTACTCGATTGTGAACAAGCGAGTCAACGACTTCGTGCCGCCGTGGGGCGGGATGCATCTGGTCACCCTAGAAAACAGCGTCTGGATCAGCAAGTAGCATCCACCGCAGCTACCGCGTTGCAGCTATGGCGGGGAGGGCGTCGCTTTCCGGCGATGTCCCTCCCTTCCGGGTTTGGCAAAAGGAACGGAGTGTAGCAATTGGGGAAATACATCGTTCGTCGCTTACTCGCGACGATACCGGTTCTCATAGGGATAACATTCATAACTTCGGCAATGGTCAGCCTGGCGCCGGGCGATGCGGTCAAGCTGATGCTGGGCTCGGAAACCGCCAATGCCGCCAACGTCGAGCGTCTCCAGAAGGAGCTAGGCCTCGACAGGCCGTGGTACGAGCAGTACTTCCGCTATATGAAGGGCCTGCTAAAGGGAGACATGGGAAGGTCCATAGTGTACCATCGCCCCGCCGCGGACCAGATCAAGGAGAAACTCGGGAACACCGTAGTCCTCGCGATCAGCTCGGCCATCTTTGCGCTCGTGGTGTCGATTCCCCTGGGCGTGCTGGCCGCCGCCAAACGACGGAGCTGGGTAGACTACGCCGCTACGACTCTCGCGATGATAGGGGTATCGCTTCCCGGCTTCTACCTTGGCCTTTTGATGATACTGCTCTTCGGCGTCAAGCTCGGGTGGCTTCCCATCAGGGGCATGGGGGCAACAGACGCAGGCCTCTGGGCTTACCTGCGCCACCTGATAATGCCCTCGATTACGCTCGGCAGTGCGCTTGCGGCCATACTCACCCGTCTCACCAGGTCGTCAGTGCTGGAGGCCCTGTCGCAGGATTACGTCCGCACCGCCCGCGCCAAGGGAGTGCACGAGAAGATGGTCCTCTACAAGCATGCCCTGCGAAACGCGTTGCTGCCGGTGGCCACCACCTTCGGGCTGCAGTTCGGATCGCTTCTGGGCGGAGCAGTCATTACGGAGACGATCTTCTCCTGGCCCGGCATCGGCATGCTGGCGGTAAACGCCGTCAAGCAGCGTGACATCCCTGTAATCCAAGGGACGACGCTCGTGTTCGCGCTCAGCTTTGTCCTGGTCACTCTGGCGGTTGACATACTATACATGCTAATTGATCCGAGGATTCGATATGAGTAAAGAAGCGACAAGCACAATCAGATCGGAGTTTGCGCACGTAGTTCGGGTATTCTTCCGGCACAAGCTGGGCGTGGTGGGCCTTGTGATGCTCATCGTGTTCGCCGGCGCCGCTGTGTTTGCTCCCGCGGTCGCGCCAAGGGACCCGTATGAGATGGACCTGGCCAGCCCGTTTTTGCCGCCCGGCTCTTCCGGATACATCCTCGGCACCGACAACTATGGACGAGACATACTGTCGCGGCTGATTCACGGTTCGAGGATATCCCTGCTCATAGGCATAGTTGTGGTGTCAATAGCCACCGTTATCGGCTCGGTGCTGGGGCTGGTCGCAGGTTACTACGGCGGCTTCATCGACAACCTGGTCATGCGCCTGGTGGAGGTCTTCTACTCCTTCCCATTCCTGATCCTCGTGATCGGGGTCATGGCCATCCTGGGCCCGAGTGTCTTCAACGTCATGATCGTGCTGGGCCTGGTCAGCTGGCCGTTGTACGCGCGCCTGGTGAGAGCGCAGGTAATGGCGCTCAAGAGCGAAGATTTCGTCAAAGCCGCAGGCGCCCTGGGATGCAGCGACGCCCGCATCATGTTCAGGCACATATTGCCGAATGTTCTCACTCCCGTCATAGTCTCGGCGACCTTAGGCATACCCGGGGCCATACTCTCATCCGCGTCCCTGGGGTTCTTGGGCTTCGGAGTTCAGCCCCCCACCCCCGAATGGGGCGCCATGGTCAGCGAGGCCAAGGACTTCATTCTACTGAACTCCAACATGATCATCTGGCCCGGGATGTGCATATTCCTTGTAGTGCTGAGCTTCAACTTCGTCGGCGACGCACTGCGCGACGCACTTGATCCGAGGCTTGCCAAACAGCTGAACTAGGACCGACCGAACTGAAGCAAGACTGGGAGGACTCAAGATGAGCAAGTCAATTTCCATAGACGACCGTCTGGCCAAAGTGCCGGACTACACTCGTTTCTTTACAGTAGACGAACTTTACGAGCGGGCTCGTACACTCGCAGAAAAGCATTCCGAAATCGCGAAGCTGACGATCGTCGGCAAGTCGACGGCAGGAAGCGAGATCCCCATGGTGTCCATTGGCAACGGCCCTGCGAGTATCTTGGTGTTCGCATGCCCTCATCCCAACGAGCCCATTGGGGCCATGACGACCTGCTTCCTCATGGATGAGCTTCTGGCCGACGACGACCTGCGCTCCGGGCGCACCTGGCACATCATGCCCTGCGTCGACCCGGACGGCGCCAGGCTCAATGAAGGTTGGTTCGCGGGCCCGTTCAACATCAGGAACTACGCGAAGAGCTTCTACAGGCCGCGCCCGCAAGACCAGGTGGAGTGGAGTTTCCCCATCGAGTACAAGACCCTCAAATGGACCACCCCCAAGCCCGAGACCCAAGCCCTCATGAAGGCCATCGAGCAGTCTAGGCCGGCGCTGATGTACTCCCTGCACAACGCAGGATTCGGCGGCGCTTACTACTACATCACCAGCGAGCTTGCGAAGGAGCACTATGACGTGCTTCATACGATCCCCGTGGAGCGGGGCATCGCCCTTTCCCTCGGCGAGCCGGAAGTGCCGTGGGCGACTGCGTTCTACCCAGGCGTGTATCGCATGTGCCCGATAACCGACGCCTACGACTACTACGAGAAGTACGCCCCGGGAGATCCGGCCCAGTACATCGTGGGCGGATGCGACAGCTCCCAGTGGGCGGAGAAGATAAGCAACCCATTCTCGCTGATCACGGAAGTGCCTTACTTCATGTCCGCAAAGATAAGCGACCAGACTGTTCTGGATCGCTCGCGCCGCGACGTCATAATGGAAGGCGTGGCGAGATCGAGGCAGGTATATGAGGTGATGTCGAAGGCGCTCGAGGCCACCCTGGGAATGATCACCGATCCCACGGGGCGTCTGCTGCGCGATGCAGTGGCCACGTTTGTGGAGTCGGGAGTCAAGTCGCTGGCTACCCAGGAGCGGTGGGCCAAGGACGCGCCGGGAATGGAGCAGCCTGCCAGCGTCGCTCAGGAAGTGGACTCGATTCACGTGGGCGTGTTCTACAAGATGCTCATAGCCAGCATGCTGGCGCGCGCTGTGGACCAGGAGCTTGCGGCCATGAGCAGCGGCAGCCGGGGCGATAGCACAGCCAAGCGGGCGACGCTTCAGCGCACTGTGGATGAGCTACGGGCCGCAATCGACGGTTGGGCTACGACAATAGAAGAGAACCTTCCATACGAAGTCGTTCCTGTCCGGAACCTGGTAGAGGTGCAGTATGGCGCACTGCTCGTGGCTCTTCAGGCGAAAAGACTGTAGTGGGACTGTGAGGAGGAGCCGGTGATGGCAGGACAACCGCTGTTGACTGTGACCGACTTGGTCACTCAATTCGATACAGAAGACGGAAGAGTCACAGCCGTGGATGGCGTCAGTTTCGATGTGATGCCAGGCGAGACGCTGGGCATCGTGGGGGAGAGCGGATCCGGCAAGAGCGTGACAGCGCTCTCGGTGATCCGCCTTATCCAGACCCCTCCAGGCAGAATCGCCGGCGGCAGGGTGACCTTCAGGGGGCGAGACCTTCTCGGCCTGCCCGATCATGAGATGCGCGAGATCCGAGGAAATGAGATCTCCATGATCTTTCAGGAACCCATGACCAGCCTAAATCCGCTGTTCACTGTGGGCGACCAGATCATGGAGGCGATACTGCTTCACCAAGACCGCGACAAGCAGCGGGCGCGTGGCCGGGCCGTGGAGATGCTCCGCAAGGTGGGCATCCCGTCGCCCGAAAAGCGTGTTGATCAGTACCCGCACCAGATGAGCGGCGGGATGAGGCAGAGGGTAATGATCGCCATGGCCCTCGCGTGCAACCCCAGCCTGCTGATTGCGGACGAGCCCACAACCGCGCTGGACGTGACTATTCAGGCACAGATCCTGGATCTCATCGGCAAGCTGAAACAGGACACCGGGGCGTCGGTGATGCTGATCACCCATGACCTTGGAGTAATTGCCGAGACCGCCGACAGGGTGATTGTGATGTACGCAGGCCAGATAGTGGAGACAGGCGATGTAGACACGATATTCGACCACCCCATGCACCCATACACATCTGGGCTGCTCGAGTCCATTCCACAGCTGACTGAGGAGAAGGCCCGCCTACACTCAATCGAGGGAGTCGTGCCGAGCCCGTTCGACATGCCGAAGGGATGCCGGTTTGCCCCACGATGCCCGCTGGCTGATGCCCAGTGCACGGGTACGGGCCCGGGCCCGGGCGCCGGAGCCCGCGAGGCGGTGCCCCTCGTGGCGATCGAACCGGGCCATCTGGTCAGGTGCGTGAAGGTGAGAAAGGGGGCGACCGCATGATGGGCGCGACTCACACTGAATCGCTGCTCAGCGTGACCGACCTGGTGAAGCATTACCCGATTACCAAGGGCATTATCCGAGAGAGGCAGGTCGGCGCGGTTAGGGCGGTCGACGGTATATCCTTCGATCTTCAAAAGGGCGAAACGCTGGGCCTAGTCGGCGAGAGCGGATGCGGCAAGTCCACAACCGGGCGACTTCTGATGCGCCTGGAGCAGCCCACCTCAGGGGCGATCCGATTCGAAGGAGACGACTGGCTTTCCTTGAGCCGGAAAGACCTGCGAAAGGCGCGCAAGGACATGCAGATCGTCTTTCAGGATCCGTTCTCGTCGCTTAATCCCAGGATGACGGTGGGCGAGATAGTGGGCGAACCCCTACTGGTTCATGGCGCGGCGAAGGGCGCGGACCTGGAGCAGAAGACCGCGAAGCTTCTGGAAGTGGTGGGGCTCGATGAATCGCACGCCCGCAGGTATCCGCATGAGTTCTCGGGCGGCCAGCGCCAGCGCATCGGTGTTGCCCGGGCTCTTGCGCTCAACCCGAGGCTGATAATACTGGACGAGCCCGTGTCCGCCCTGGACGTGTCGGTGCAGGCCCAAGTCATCAACCTTCTCCAGGACCTGCAGCGAGACTTCGGACTGACATACCTCTTCATCGCCCATGACCTGGCGGTAGTGCGACATATCAGCAATCGAGTGGCTGTGATGTACCTCGGGAAGATCGTCGAGCTGGCCGGCAAAGCCGAGCTGTATGCAAACCCAATGCATCCGTACACAGAGGCCCTGCTGTCGGCGGTGCCCATACCAAACCCCAAGGCCCGCGGAACCCGGACACGCATCCTTCTTGAAGGAGACGTCCCGAGCCCGGTGAGGCCGCCCAGCGGATGTCGGTTCCACACCAGGTGCCGCATAGCCAAGGACATATGCAGCCAGCAGGAACCCCCGTTCGTCGATTTCGGCAGCGGCCACAAGTGTGCGTGCTGGGTCAAGTGCGGGTGAGGCGCGACTGCCGCCGATGGGATCCGCGGACCTGTGCCCTGTGGGCCAGGGTTTTCGAGGGGCCTGGGTAAACGGACACAGGATGGCCCAAAACGGTGTCCCGTAGGGCACAGGTGCCGATCCTCGACAGTCTCACGCCCCCCGGGGTCGGGGCGCGCCATTTCGGCCTATGCCTTCTAGCTGGGATTATCGTAGCCGGGGATTTCGCTGGGCGCAACGTCCTCCGATGGGATCCGCGGACCTGTGCCCTGTGGGCCAGGGTTTTCGAGGGGCCTGGGTAAACGGACACAGTCCCCCATGCCGACAATGTCGGCGCCACGCAGGATGAAAATGGCGCCGCGGCGAATGTTGCTCTACGCACCGGCTGGGAGGTCGAACATCCTTGGTGCCGGAGAGCCCGAGACACAGTCTGACCTTGGCGACCTGAGGCGCCACGCAATGTCGCTCCCTTTTCGGGAAGCACGCAAGGTAGAATCTTGATAATGAAAGGGCGCCGCGCCGGTGACTTAAGCGGAAAGGATGGTTTGATGATGGAGGTCCTATACGAGCGTTGTTGCGCCCTCGATGTCCACAAGAAGACTGTGATCGTGTGTGTGGCAACTCGGGACGGAAAGCAAACCAGGACCTTCGCCACAATGACAAGCGACTTGCTGGAGCTGGCCGATTATCTTGTATCCAAGGGATGCACACACGTGGCAATGGAGAGCACGGGCGTGTATTGGAAGCCCATCTACAACATTCTTGACGGGCTGGGGATGGAGCTTTTGGTCGTCAATGCCCGGGATATCAAGGCAGTGCCGGGTCGCAAGACGGACGTGAAGGACGCGGAATGGATCTGCGATCTTCTACGCCACGGTCTTTTGCGGGGAAGCTTCATTCCGGACCGATCGCAGCGAGAGCTCAGGGAGCTGGTGCGGTATCGCAAGGGTCTCGTACAGGAACGTTCTCGAGAGGTCAATAGGATCCAGAAAGTGCTCGAGGGGGCCAACATCAAGCTCGGAGATGTTGCGACCAATGTGATGGGTAAGTCGGGCCAAGCGATTCTGGAGGCTCTGGTACAAGGCAACACGGACCCCGAATCGCTTGCCGGCTTGGCAAAGGGAAAGCTCAGAAGAAAGAACGAGCAGCTGGCCAGAGCCTTACAGGGGTTGATCGGGCCCCATCAAAGGATGATGCTTTCCACTCAGCTTGGCCACATCAGATTCCTTGACGGACAGATCGAAAGACTTAACCGGGAGGTTGAAGAGCGAATGCGCCCTTTTGAGGAAGCGATCGAGGCCATCGACGCCATCCCAGGCGTCGGGCGCCGGATCGCCGAGGAGGTGCTAGCCGAAACGGGGGCTGACATGGCCCAGTTTCCAACCGCTGCACACCTTGCCTCATGGGTCGGAGTGTGCCCTGGGAACAACGAGAGCGCCGGCAAACGAAAGAGCGGTCGCGCACGCAAAGGCAACCCCCATGCGCGCCAGGCTTTGGTAGAAGCAGCACAGTCCGCTGCCCACACGAAGGATACCTATCTGTCATCCCAGTATCACCGTATCGCAGCCCGCCGCGGCAATAAGCGGGCAATCGTTGCCGTTGCCCATACGATACTCACAATTATGTATCACATCCTCACCGAACGCACCACATATCGGGAACTGGGACCGGACCATTTCGACAAGTTGAACCAGGATGCGGTGGCTCGTCGCGCCATCAAGAAACTCGAGACACTGGGGTACAAAGTGACCATTGAGCCCTTGAGTACCCTTGAATGCAGCGCTTGACTGACCCGGCGACTTTCGGTTTCGACGGGAGCCGCTTTCAACGGAGCGTACCGCTTCGATAAGCTCAATTAGGACGCGGCAACTCATCGCGCTATCAAGAAACTCGAGGCGCTAGGGTACAAAGTGACCATTGAGTCCTTCAGTACCCTTGAATGCAGCGCTTGGTTTATTGTGCGCCGGCTAGCTGCTACGGGGGCATATTTTCAAGGTAGGATGGTCGAAAAAGGTGTCCCGTAGGGCACAGGAGCCCATGTCTCTCGATCGCGGGCAGACTGGGACGGCGGCGATCGCCGCACGAGACCACGTGGCAGTAGCGCTCGACCGATGCGTAGATCGCTTTGCAGGGCATGAAGTGAGGATGCGGCGAGGATACGGGGAGGATGTTGTGAGATCCTGCTTGTTAGGCTATTATCATGTTGACGTGGCTAGTGACGCACGCTGTGGGGGGGTATCTCATGGACTATATGGCGGTTTTCGAACGATGGCGCAATGCAGCGGCAATGCTGGACGAATCCAGCCTTTGTGAGCTGGACCGGATATCCTTCGATGCACGCGAAATCGAAGAGAGATTCGGCAGCGAGCTCGCTTTCGGCACCGGGGGGATGCGGGGCAAGCTCGGGGTAGGCACGGGCAGGATGAACCGTTACACGGTTCGTCGTGCTACTCATGGTTACGCTGCCTATCTGCTGGCCCGCGTGCCCGGGGCTCGCGAGGCCGGCGTGGTGATAGCTCGCGACCCACGCCGTGGTTCGAGCGAGTTTGCCGACGAAACAGCTCGTGTGCTTGCATCGCACGGGATCCGTGTATGGCTGTTCGACGACATCCGTCCGACTCCGGTGCTCTCTTACGCTGTGCGCCAGCTCGCCGCGGCAGGGGGCATAGTGATCACCGCGAGCCACAACCCTCCCGAGTACAACGGCTATAAGGCTTACGACTCCCACGGAGTCCAGTTGCTGCCGGACGCGGCGGGAGAGGTGGCGGACCGGGCGCGGGCGGTGGATGATTACCTCTCGCCTCCGGGCGAGGCCATTGCGCCTATGGAGCGCGTCGACGCCGCCATCGACGAATCGTACGTGCTTCAGGTGCTCGATCTGGTGAATGGGTTTGCCGGGGCCCTCGCGCCTCGCGAGGCGCGCGCGCCCTTCGGCTTGATCTACACGCCTCTACATGGCACAGGGCACGTGTTTGTCCCGCGCATCCTGCGCGAGTTGGGGTTTGTGTCAGCCCAGGTGGTTTCGGAGCAGTGTTTGCCGGACGGCGCCTTCCCGACGGTGACGTACCCCAACCCCGAAGACCCCGGCGCTCTCGAGATGGCTATTGCCCAGGCACACTCTGTGGCAGGGGAGCGGCCTGAGATCATCCTGGCGACTGATCCAGACTGCGACCGAGTTGGTGTAGCTGTATGGGACCAGATTGAGGCGCGCTACCGCGTGCTCACCGGAAGTCAGGTAGGCGTGCTGCTTGCCGACTTCCTGATCGAGGGTGCCCGCACGTCCGGCCAGGACCTCGCCGGCTGTGCCATCATCAAGACCATAGTCAGCACCGAGATGGCGACTGCAGTGGCTGCTGCTGCCGGCGTCAGAGTAATCGACACGCTGACCGGGTTCAAGTACATCGGAGAGAAGATAGGCGAGATAGAGCAGTCCGGGGGATGCTTCCTGCTTGGGTTCGAGGAGAGCTGCGGGTACCTTGCGGGCACGTTCGTGCGCGACAAGGATGCAGTGATAGCGTCCGCCTTGATAGCGTGCGCTGCCGT
>Ga0255344_1003414_pt1 | contig 17463 bp, 15 predicted proteins | sample wastewater_treat_5_FD_192414 | JGI IMG/M metagenome (GOLD analysis project Ga0255344, IMG submission 192414) | Wastewater microbial communities from Lulu Island WWTP, Vancouver, Canada - plant18 | ecosystem: Engineered > WWTP > Wastewater > Unclassified | place: Canada: Vancouver, British... | reverse complement strand
TTTTGCCTCTGGTTCGGAATCTAAGAACAGCATATCTATCATGAGCAATTGCATCAGGCAGGGTTCATTTTATCTGTCCATGGTTGCAAAATTTTGTCCACGGTTTGGGGTACACTTTAATCACAATTGGTGAAAATGTCCGTCTTGCAATGAATGTAACTATGGTTTGTGTCTCGCACAAAATCGGAGACAGTAGTATGCGTGCCGGAGAGACTGAATATCTTGATATAAATATCGGAAAAGGATGCTGGATCTGTGCGAATGTACTGATACTTCCCGGAGTTACCATCGGAGAGGGCACAGTCGTTGCGGCCGGAGCAGTCGTTACATCAGATCTGGAGCCTGACTGCCTCTATGCAGGTGTACCGGCTCTCAAGATCAAGCAGCTCTGATCCGGTGCAAATTGGGGTGAAGCAGTTAATCTATGTTTCGCCTCTCATTCTTGAAAAGGAGAATTAGCTATGAAAATTATAACCCATCAAATGATATCAGACCTGAATCTGAAACCCGAGATTTGGTATGACTGGGCTGAAGCTGTGCTTAAGAATAAGCACTTATACACAATGCCGGCGAAAACCAGTTTACATTTCGAAAGTTCTTACTTCAATACGATGCCCAGTATTCTCCCCCCCGAAGATGCAATGGGTGTCAAAGTTGTAAATCGCTATATTGGAAGAATCCCTTCTTTAGAGAGTCAGCTTCTTCTGTACCGTTATTCAACGGGAGAACACCTGACTTTGATGGATGCAAGTCTGATTACCGCTATGCGTACCGGTGCTGTTACCGTTCACGCAATGGAATTACTTGCTAATCCTGATTTTTATGAAGTCGGTATGATGGGCTTCGGAAATATTGGTATTGCAACATTAGAAGTGTTAACCGCCCATTTTGCAAATCACCCAATGAAAATCAAACTCCTGCGATACAAGGATCACGCAGAAAAAATGTTAGAACGTTACCAGCATTTCAGCAATATTCAGTTTGAAATCGTGGATACAACAGAGCAGATAATTAAGAACAGTGATGTTATTATTTCAAGTATAACCTATACAGAAGAACAGCTTGGAAAGGATGAATGGTTCAAGGAAGGATGCCTGGTAATCCCTGTACATCTTCGTGGTTTCCAGAACTGTGATCTGTTCTTTGATAAGGTATACGGTGATGATTACGGTCAGGTAAAGGGATTTAAGTATTTTAATCAGTTCAAATCCTTTGCAGAAACATCTGAAGTTTTACGAGGCGAAAAGCCAGGACGTGAATCAGAAAAAGAACGCATTCTCTCATATAATGTTGGAATGTCTCTCCATGATGTTTATGCTGCAGCAAAATTGTATCCTTATTTTGCTGACATCGATGATCAGGAAGTCCTCGGACCCGTTGAACGTTACTGGCTTTAAAAGCGGAAAGAGATCAAGATATGAAAAAAGTCATCACATACGGAACCTACGACCTTCTGCATTACGGCCATATCCGCCTTTTAGAGCGTGCTAAAGCGCTCGGAGACTATCTGATCGTTGGCGTAACTTCTGACGACTTTGACAAGTCTCGAGGCAAGATCAATGTGCAGCAGCCTTTAATGGAACGAATTGAAGCGGTGAGGGCTACGGGCCTTGCCGATGAAATTATCGTAGAGGAATATGAGGGCCAGAAAATAGATGATATCAAAAGATATGATGTGGATATTTTTACAGTCGGTTCAGACTGGCGAGGTGTATTTGACTATCTGAATGAATACTGTGAAGTTGTCTACCTTGACCGTACAAAGGGCATTTCCAGTACAGAACTTCGAGACAAAGAGTGCAAACTCAGACTCGGTATGGTCGGCAACTCACCTTATCTGATCAAGATGGCCTCAGAGGCATCATATGTTAATGGTATTGAACTGTCAGGCATCAGCACATCTTGCCCTGATGCGATAACAAAGGAACTGAAAGATTTTCCAATGGTGACCGAAGATTACGATGTCCTCTTTGAGCATTCAGATGCAGTCTATATCCATTCACTTCCGCAAGAGCACTATGAACAGATCAAAAAAGCTTTGGAATGCGGAAAACACGTTTTGTGTGAGTCACCTATTGCGCTTTCTTCCGAACAGTGGGATGAACTTCACGAACTTGCACAGAAAAACGGCTGCATTCTCATGGATGCTCTGCGTACCGCCTATGCAACAGCATTCCAGAGACTGATGCTGTTGGTAAAGGGCGGAAAGATCGGTACTGTCGTGTCTGTTGATGCTACCTGCACCAGTTTGAGTCATTATAATCCGGAGCAGAGTATAAATACATCATGGAGCAGCATTACCGGATGGGCACCAACTGCTATGCTGCCAATTTTTCAGCTGCTTGGCATAGACTACAAGCAGAAACAGATGGTTGCACGTTTCTCTGAAACTGACAGCTGTTTTGATACCTTTGCTAAGGTTGCTTTTGTTTATCCTGATGCCGTTGCCTCATTTAAGGTCGGAACAGGCGTGAAGTCAGAAGGAGAACTCATTATATCCGGTACTAAGGGCTATATCTATGTTCCTGCCCCCTGGTGGAAAACCGATTATTTTGAAGTTCGTTTTGAGAATCCATCTGATAACAAGAGATATTTTTATCAGCTTGACGGTGAAGGCATCAGAGGCGAGCTCGCCGCTTTTGCAAGAGCTGTGCAGACCGGAAAAGCGGATACACAGATAGCACCTAATATTTCAAAAGCGATCGTTAAGATCATGCAGGATTTTTATGATAGGAATGAATTAATTGTTATTTAATTCTGACTGTTATCTGAATTCTTTCATACTCGATTTATCTGAAAGACTGGAGCACACCGTAGAAAAGGAGAACAAATGAGAATACTTTACGTTGTGAAGAATATGCGGTTGGCAAATGGCGTAACAAGCTATGCGATGAATTATTACAGAAAATTAGTGAAAACAGAAGATGTTAAAATAGATTTTCTGGTCGTTAACGATATAGGTTCGCCATATTATGATGAGATAAGAGAAAACGGAAGTAAGATCCTTCTTCTGCCATCATATAGAAAAAATATTTTTGCTACAGTTGCATATCTGGTAAAGCTGTTTAAAAATGAAAAATACGACGTTGTACACAGTCATGTATTAAACAGCGGATCTATTATTTTGAAGCTCGCTAAACACTATGGGGTTCCTGTACGCATTCTTCATGCTCATGCTACAAAATCCGGCGATACAAAACTAAAAGAGATCCGCAATAAATTTTTCATTTCTATCAGCTTAGCAAATGCAAATGCTTATTTTGCCTGCTCAAAACTGGCCGGGGACTATTTATTTGGTAATAGAAAATATACTGTGATCAATAATGCTGTCGATCTTGAGAAATATAAGTTCAGTCAGCAATGCCGTGATTCTATCCGGGAAGAATATTCCGTTCAGAAATCATTAATTGTGACAACAGTTGGCCGATTTACCAAACAAAAGAATCCCTTTTTTATCGTTGATATTATTTGCGCACTAAAGAAAAAAATTAAATCATTTGAATTCTGGTGGTTCGGAAACGGTATCTTAGAAGATGAAGTGAAAGAATATGCCAAAGAAAAAGGCGCAACTGACTGCATTAAATTTTTCGGCGCAAGTGACAGGGTGAATGAATTTTATTCATCTGCTGATGTTTTTATTCTCCCCTCATTGTTTGAAGGTCTGCCTGTTGTTGGAATTGAAGCACAGATAAGCGGACTTCCCTGCGTCTTTTCAGATGAGATAACAAAAGAGGTCTGTATCTCAGATCTATGTGAGTTTATCCCGATAGATTCTGCTGATTTTTGGGCTGAAAAAATTATTGATATTTCTAAAAAAGATAGAATGTTAAATGTAGCGTCTGTAAAAAAAGAGTGTTATGATATCGATATGCAGTACGCTATTTTATTGAAAAAATATAACTCTCTTTACGAGGAGTTGTCTAAATGAAGTTTTCGATTATAGTTCCGATTTATAAAGTAGAAAAATATCTTCCGCAGTGTATAGAAAGTGTACAGGATCAATCCTATGATGACTATGAGCTGATCCTGGTCGATGACGGCTCTCCTGATAAGTGCCCGGAAATTTGTGATGCGTATGCAAAAAATAATCCGCATATCAAGGTTATCCACAAGCCGAACGGCGGATTATCCGCTGCACGAAATACAGGTATTGATGCTGCGACAGGTGATTATGTTATTTTCCTTGACGGAGATGACTGCTTAAACAAAAATGCGTTAAATGATTTATCTGCTAATCTTGGCGATTCCGCAGCTGATATCCTTATCGGCAATGTTTTACATTGGTTTGAAGATGAGGAAATTGTTTATTTTGATAACAAACAGCTGGTGGATTATTCAAAGAACCATTCTTTGTCTGATCTTTGTGAGAAGTATGTTGAGAAAAATGTCTTGATTCCGTGGAGAGCATGGCAGAGCACATACCGTCTGGATTTTATAAAGAAGAATCAGCTCTTGTTTGATTCAGATATAATAGGAGCAGAGGATTGTGATTACTTCTTCAGATTATGTCCATTTGTCAAAAACTATATCCTATCTGATTGTGCGATCGTTAAATACAGGGCTAACAGAGAAGGCTCAATTGTAAATGCACCATCATATAAATCGATCATGGGGCAATTTACGGTCTTCAAAAAATTGGTTGATGACTGCAATAAATATAAGAATCCCAAAGCAATGAAAGCATATTTTTCAGACAAATTCGCTAATATTATCATACTAGTGAACGGGATTCAGAATATTGGTGAAAAAAAGGCTTGTTTGGATTATATCAAAAAGAATAGTTATATCCTGTCAAACTGCTCTAAAAAGCCGAAATATATTGCAGCAAAACTTATCTGGGCGGTTTTAGGATATGAACGTGGAAATTCTTTCCTGTTAAAAATCCAGGGCAAGCAGTAAGGAGTTTGAAAATGGTAAAAAATGTCGCCAAAAATACTGCAATGCTTTATATTATGAACATCGCTAAGCTGATCTTTCCATTATTGACATTGCCTTATCTTACACGTACTCTGTCTATGGATGCATACGGTGTTGTTTCATATGTAAAAGCTGTTATGACCTATATGCAGCTGGTTATCGATTTCGGATTTATACTATCCGCCACAAAGGATATAGTTAAATGCGGTGATGACAAGACGAAAATCGGTGTAATAACCGGAAATGTTATAGTCGGTAAATTGCTGCTCTCTGTTGTTGCGCTTATCGTTCTGGCTGTGATGATAATCATTATCAGAATTTTGCGCACAAATGTACTTTTTACATTACTATATTTTGTATCAGTCGTTTTAACTGCATTTTTGGCTGATTTCCTGTTTCGTGGATTGGAAAAAATGCATATTATTACTATACGTTTCCTGATCACACGCTCCATTACAACAGCACTGACATTTGCTGTGATTCACAATGATTCAGATATTATATTGATCCCTATACTCGAAATAATCGGAAATCTGGCTGCGATCATATGGGTCGGTATTTCAATTAAGGGATTAGGTATTTCTATTCGCGTGAGTTCACTAAAAGATGTCCTTTCTATGTTGAAGGAGTCGTTTGTTTTTTTTATCTCCAATATGGCTACAACAGCATTCGGTGCGCTCAACACACTTCTTGTAGGTATATTTCTCTCAGAAGCTGATGTGGCTCAATGGGGACTTGTAATGCAATTAGTAAATGCTGTACAAGCATTGTACTCACCTGTCATAAATGGAATTTATCCGCATATGATACGTGAAAAAGATATTACGTTCACCTTTAAGGTGTTGAAACTATTCATGTCTTTAATAGCTGCCGGATGTTTGATCATTTATTTTGGTGCAGATACCATTTTGCTTATTATTGGCGGAGAGAAATATGTTCGTGTTGCACTTCTTCTGAGATGGTTCATACCTCTGTTGATAATCAGTTTTCCTGCGATGGTTTATGGATGGCCGTGCCTGGGAGCAATTGAAAAGGCAAAAGAGGTTACAATAACAACAATTGTAACTGCCCTGGCACAGATCGCCGGATTACTAATTTTAGCTGTAACAGATCACTTTACACTGATCAACTTGGCTCTTTTAAGAGGCTTAACTGAATTGTTAATGCTGATGATGAGAAGTTATTTCTGCTGGAAATATCGTTCGCTTTTCACCTGGCCAAAAAAACAAATCAATAGTACGACCGTATAAAATGGAGATATGCAGCAAACAAGGGGTTATATCTTATGATAATTTATTTATGTACATTTTTTCTTTCGTCATTATTCATAGCATTGTCTGAAAAGCTTTCAGACAGAAAACCTAACAATAATTTTTACAATAAAATATACAAGGTCATAAAAGTGCGGGATCCCTCCACGAGATGTGCAATTAACGAGAATACAGTTATTTCATTTTTCCTTATCCTGTTATCATTATTATTACCTGTTGTCATTGCTGCTATCCGCTCTCCTGAGATCGGTACAGATGTAAAGTACTACGTTATTCCGCACTTTAAGACTGCTTTAAATTGCAGGGACTTTACTGCGTTTTCCAAAAGGTTTGAGATGTCACCGACATCTGAACCTTTATATGGAATGATCCTCTATTTTGCTACGAGGCATTTCAAGAGTTATCATGTTGTGCTGTTTATATATCAGACGATCATTATTCTGTTCATGTATTTGGGGTTTCGTAATTTCAAGAAGGTATTAAACGTGCCTATCTGGTCTGGAATGCTGCTTTACTATCTGATGTATTTTAATGTATCATTGAACATAGTTCGTCAATCCATGGCTGTTTCTATTGTTTTTTACGCTGTATCATGCTTATTCAATGGTAAGAATATCAAATATTTTATTTTTATTGTTATTTCATTTGGTTTGCATGGTTCCGGAGTCCTGGGATTAATTTTTTTCCCTATGTATATTTTTCTGAGAAAGAAAGACCTTGGCTTAAGATATAGAGATATCCGAAAATTAAGTGCAGCGATCCTGATCATATTAACAGGACTCCTGTGCCTTGACAGAGGCGTAAGAATGCTTGTCAGCCTCGGAATTGTACGACCTAATATGTTGAATTATTTAAGCGGCGGAAGATTTTCTTCCAACTATTTGTCACCTGTATCAGTAGGAATATACTCCATCTTATTATTTGCCTATATCGTTCATATACGTTATATCGCTAAAAAGCCGCTCGAATTGAACTTTTATGTCATTGTTTCGATCATCATGCTGCTTGGCTCTTTCGGTTCTTTGATATCATTATATATATCAAGAGTGTGCTATTACTTTATTCCGCTTCATGCGCTTGCTTTATCAAGCATTCAGAATTGTTACAAAAAATCCGAAAAATATCTTTGGATGTTTTCAATTATTTCTTTCGTATTTTTAACGTGGGTAGTTTTCTTTGTCATAAAGAACAATCACTCCACTTACCCATATATGGTCGATCAGATGTTGTTTTCTAATTAAGAGGAGGCTGATTTATGAAGTCTTTAGATGTGAATGATTTAAAACGTATTGAACTTGAGATACTTGAACATATTGATGCTTTCTGCAAGCTTCACAATATTTCTTATTTCCTGGATTCCGGAACGCTTCTTGGCTCTGTCAGACATGAGGGCTTCATCCCCTGGGATGACGATATCGATATTTTGATGCCAAGAGATGATTACGAAAAATTCAAAAAGATATTTGCAAAAGATAACAGCCACTATAAATTACTGACTTACGATACCCGTGATGATTACTACTATCTGTTTGGCAAGGTCGTTGATACTAACACCGAATTAATTGAAGATATCGGACGTGATCGTATAACCGACTTTGGTGTTTATGTAGACATTTTTCCCATCGACGGTCTTCCGGATAACCGGATCGCAAAATGGTTTCTCCGGAAAAAGCTTTGGCTCTTACGTGCCATGTGGGATGATTCATTGCTGAACAAACCGAGAAAAAACGGCTTGTTCAGAAAAATACGCTATTCTGTCAGTCGTTTCATAGGATGGCGTAAGCTCTGTAAAATGATAGACAATTCTGTCAAAAAGTGGAATTATAAAAACGTAAAGTATTGCGGCAATATTATCGCAGCTTCAAAAATAGACAGACAGGTAAGAAGCGAAGCATTCAGCTCTAAAGTGCTTTTACCATTTGAAGGAAAACAGTTTTTTGCACCGGTCGGATATAAGGAATACCTGACTGAACTTTATGGCGACTATATGAAGCTGCCGCCTAAGGAGAAGCAGGTTTCAAACCATGTTTTCAAGGCTTATATGAAATAAGTTTTTCAAAAGCAGGCAAAAAAGAAAGTGATAAAATGAGGAGAGAAACCAAAAGTAAATTTGTGATGCTCCTTTTCGGAGTATACATAACAGGCGTACTCAGTCTCACATTCATTGTTCGTGAGACCATGGTTCTTCGTACTCCTGAAAACCGTGGTGTGATACTTGAACCTTTCCGTGAGATACACGCTATGATAAACAGTCAGAACCACTTTTTCTGGTTCATGCAGATATTCCTGAATATACTTCTTTTCGTACCATTTGGTTTCTTACTTCCGATGGTACAAAAACGTTTTCAAAATATATTCAGCGTTACTCTGATTGGATTTTTATTCTCATTTTTGATTGAATCTATGCAGTTCATAACAGGACGTGGTCTGACTGAAATCGACGATATCATCACTAACACCACAGGTGCTTTATGCGGCTATCTTATATATGCAGGATTGTATGCCGTATATCAGCAGTTAAAAGAATACTGATCATTAAGCACACCTTTTCAGGTGTGCTTTTTGCATAACCACCGGGCTCATACCCCCCCCAATGAACGACCATCCTTCTCTCCCCATTCTCATCTGTCGCTCCTATTTCTATAAAGTCGATGAACTCATCGGCTGTTATGCGGTCAAGCTTCTCAAATCGCACCATCTCCCGGATGTCAGGCTCCTGCTGATTTTTCAGCATCTCTCTGCGATGTGCTATCTCAGCCATTTCCTCAGACAGCGCCTGTTCTTCATCGCTCATACTGCGGCGGAAAAGCAGATAGTCCTCCTCGGAGATGATCCCGTCCAGCTTATCCCTGTACAGCTTCACAAGCCTTTCTTTTGCGGTTTTTTCCTGAGCTTTCAGCAAGTCCAGCTTCTTTCCGAGAGCCTCTATCTGCCCGGAAGTGCTGTCGGTCAGCCTTATCTCATCAGTCTCGCACCACCGCTCAACGATACTGTTCAGTTCGTCCACTATTGCCCGTTCCAGCTGAAGTCCGCTTATACTTGCAGTGTTCGGGCAGTTCATCGCTCCCGACTTGTATGAACCGCACTGAAGCCCGTAGTATCTGATAGTTCTCGCTTTGTTGTAATAGACATTCCGCTTCATCGGCCGTCCGCACAGGGCACAGCGCACCTTTCCCGAAAGCGGCGAAAGTTCCTGTGAGGCCTTCCCCGCCCTTGCGTGACCGCTGAGACGCTGCTGTGCTTTCGTCCATGTTTCCGCATCGATTATAGCTTCATGAGCGTCGGGTATGCGCACCCATTCTTCCTTCGCCACTTTTTTCCGCTTCTTGTTCTTGTAGCTGATATGGTGTGACTTTCCCTGCACAAGCGTACCTGTGCACGTTTCATTTGCAAGTATCCTCGCAACGGTGGACTGAGTCCACAGTCCCTGTGTTCCTGCATTGCTGTTGACGTATTTTGAACCTGTCTGCCGCTTGTACTCTGTAGGACTCGCTATCCCTTCGCTGTTGAGATGCTGAACTATCCTGCGGTAGCCATCGCCGCTGACATACATATCAAATATCATCCGCACTACAGGTGCAGCGGCTTCGTCGATGACAAGGCGGTGCTTATCTTCGGCAGAGATCCTGTAGCCGTAAGGCGCAAACGATCCCACAAACTGTCCCTGCTGACGCTTAAAGGCAAGTGTGCGGCGTATCTTCGATGAAATATCCTTGACGTACATTTCGTTGTACGCACTTGCAAAAAGCCGCATAGTGCTGTAGCTTTCGCTTTCCGTGTCGGCATTGTCAGCAACTCCGATGAAGCGCACTCCCCATTCAATGAATTTATCGTTTATGTACTGTTCGATCACCATAATGTCCCTTGAAAAGCGTGACTGATCCTTGCACAGAACTATGTCGATCTTCCCGTTTTCGCAGTCAATGAGCATACGGTTGAATCCGGGTCTGCTGCGGTCAACTCCGCTGTAGCCGTCATCCACGTAAACATTGTATATTTCCCATCCGTGTTTAACGCAGTAGTCGCACAGCATATCCTTCTGATTCTGTATGCTTCTGCTGTCGTCACTGCACATTTTGTCCCTGTCCTCGATGGACAGCCGGCAGTATATCCCTGCTTTCTGCAATCCCGTTCTCCTTTCTCAGCCTGTGATTTATGATCTTCTCCACTTTCTCCGTAACCTTTTTTCGCAATTCTACGGTATCGGCGGAGATGAAAATGCTTTCTGTATGAAGTGTTCGTTTCATAGTATCCCCCCCTGATTGATACTATGTCCGCAAAGCATTTCATATGCATGAGAAGTGTTAACTTGCGGTAATGAGTATGAAGAATAATCAACGCAAAACCGCACATCAGTCCAATAATGTTTGTACACAATAACAAATTTGATACCATTCTATTGACATATGAAGTATTTCGTGATATGATATGCAACAGTGTTGCATATACAAAGATCGGAGGAGTAATGTGGCAAACAGGATAGAAGGCGTTACCGAAAAGCTGCTTGAACAGGCTATGAAAGAATTCCTTGACAAGGGATATACAGGCGCTTCGCTGAGAACCATCGCCGAAAACGCAGGTACTACTCCCCGTTCCGTTTACACAAGGTACGGCGACAAGGAAGGGCTTTTTGCCGCTCTTGTTTCGGAATGTGCCGACACGCTGAAAGATATGTTCATTTCATACATGAAAGACTATGGCGAAAAGCCTGTTGATGAACAGAAAAATCTCTTTCACGATGATAAATTCGATGAGGAATACAAGGACTACATCTATTCCATTATCGATTATATATACGAAAACTTCAATGTTTTCAAGCTTCTTATCTGCCGCAGCAAGGACACACGCTTTGCTGACTACGTAGATGAGATAGTTTCCGTTGACGAAACGCATACGCTGATGTACATTCAGCGCACAGGCAATCAGGTCATCAGTTCGGGTAAGGCTGCCCCTCAGCTGATACATCTCCTGTGCAGTTCATATGTACACGGTTTTTTTGAATTTGTCCGCCATGATATGGAGAAGGCCGAAGCGCAGAAGTACATACTTCAGCTGCGTACCTTTTTCGCCTGCGGCTGGGATCATTTATTCAATAACTGATCCCTTATTTTACGCATAAAAGTTAGTTGGCTCTAACTTTTTAATATTTCCCAAGGAGGATATTTATGAAAAAATTACTTTCCCTTTCCGTTGCGGCTGCAATGGTCATTTCTCTCTGTGCCTGCGGTTCGGAGGCAAAATCTTCCGAAAGCAGTTCATCATCAAGCAAAGCCGATTCTTCATCTTCTGCTGTTGAACTCACCCCCGCTCAGCAGCTTCTCGAAGATGTGAAGGGCACTTACGATGAACTCTTCACCGTCATCTGCGATGACAAATACGATCAGGTATGGCTGGATAAGTGCGAGGCTATCGTTGGCGCTGATATGGCAGAATCCTGCGCTGATATGCTGAAAAATGCCTGCACCGGCACTGTTTACGGCGAGGATGCTGTAAAGAAATACACCGATCCCGAGGAAGCACAGTTCGACTGCTACTTCATCAACGGTGTGGATCAGTTCGTCTTCGACGGAAGCACCATCTCAGGTCTCGATGACAAGGGCGAAAAAGTTTTCGAGCACGAATATTCCTATGTTAAGGACCTTTCTCTCGGCGGCATGATGGACGGCTATCTCTATGAAACATCAGACGAAAATGCAGGCGAATTCAGATACTTCTTCATGATGCCCGATACTCCCGCAACTACATACCATATCGAGTTCCGCTACGGAAGCGATGAGGCAGCACTTGCCGAATATGCTGAGGGCGACTACGCTTACCGGCTGGCAGCAGGAATCCCTACAGACTGCGACGACAAGCTTATCGATGATGTTATCGGTCTCTTTGTTGAGGAGAATCTCTCAGAAATGGACGAGGGATCAGCAGACGTATCCGAAGGCGAGACTATCGAGATCGGTACTGCCGAGGAACTTGTTTCTTTTGCCGAAAGCGTAACCGATGGTTCTATGGGCGGATACGCAGGCAAGACTGTGGTTCTCACCGACGATATCGACTGCACTGATATTGAGTGGACTCCTATCGGCACTATGGACCTTGATGATATGAGCAACCATGATTGTATGTTCCAGGGCGTATTTGACGGTCAGGGACACACTATCTCAAACGTTACTTTCGACAGCGATACACCTATCTGCGGCGCAGGTATCATCGGTATGAACCTGGGCGAGGTAAAGAACCTTACTGCCGAGAATATCAATATCCACTGCACTGATACCTACTCTATGGCTGTCGGCGGTGTTGTGGGATACAACATGGGCGAGATACACGATGTTACTCTCACAGGCGAAAACGAGATCGCAGGTGTAAACGCTATCGGCGGTATCGCAGGCGGTTCAACCAACCACGTTCACGACTGCACTGTTGAAGGTACTACTATCAAGGTCCTCGGTGACAACGATTTCTCAGACGGCAGGATCATCCAGTGCGACATTGCTGAGTGCGGAGGCCTTATTATCGGAGGAAGCTTCGGCGGTACTATCGAAAACTGCACAGCTAAGGGCAGAATAATCGCTGAGGGCAACGAACCTGTCGGCATGGGCGGTATCGCAGGCTGCCTTGAAATGATGGACAGCGTTACAGACTGCACAGCTGATGTTGAGATAATCTCTGCAAAGGGCGGCCACGCTATCGGCGGTCTCTGCGGATACAGCGGTACTCACTCAGTCGGAGATATCGCTCTTGCTACAGAGGGCGTTGAATCACACGTTTACCCCGGCATTATCAAGAACTGCAGCGTTACTGTAAAGATGAACGTTCCCGGCGCTACTCATGTCGGCGGACTTGTTGGTACAGGCCTTTACTACTACGGTGAAGAAACAGCTTTCAAGATTGTTGACTGCACTGTAAAGGGCGAGATAACAGGTGCTGTAACTCCCGGTGCTGTTGCCGGCCGTGCTGAAAACAGCGTTATCGAAAGCTGCACAGCTGAGGTAACTCTTGACGGCGCTGAACTCACTGACGAGATCGGCAAGACCGACAAGATGTACGAAAGTGCCGATCAGGAAGGAGCAGAGGAAGAAGAAGCAGAAGAAGAAACATCCGAAACAGAAGGAACTACAGAAGCCGAAGAAAAAGAAGCTGCATAATGAGGTGAGAATATGGGGATCTTCAAAAACTACGTCAGTCAGACAAGAAAGCCCGAGGGCGTTCTCGGTAAAATGATGCTGAACGGAATGAACAGCGGCCATGCAAAAATGGCTGACTGGGGAATGAGTCACCTCAAAGGCTTATCCCCCGAAGCCATAGCTGAGATAGGCTGCGGCGGCGGAAAGATATGCGATTACTGGTATGTGGACGATAAAAATTATTCCCAAAGATAAAAGAAAAGGCAAATTTGCTGCTGTCTGGCTGCTTTTGCCCTGATACTGTCTGCTATTGTTAAGGCAACACCGCACAAAGCCCGCCTGACGGCTTTGTGCGGTGTTGCCTAAAATAAAAAACATACGCTTGCTGAGGTTGAGAGTCTCAGCAAGCGTACTTTTTTGTATTGTGCTTTTAAAAAGATGTACGGTCATTTTTTCCACCTTTTCATCATATTTTACGTTGACTTGTATTGTTTTACGTTGTATACTGACATTAGAATAACATTTCTCACACATTATTCTTAGTTTCAAGGGGGTATTTTATGAAACATAACTTGTTGAACAGATTTGTCTCTGCATTTTCGGCAGCGGCAGTCCTTTGCAGCGTAAACGGCGCTATGCCCGCTGTCTTTACAGCAAATGCAGCAGACGGCAGCCGTATTTCGGATTTTTCCATCTCGGATGTGAAAATGACCGATGACTACTGCACCAACGCTTTTGAAAAGGAAATGAAGTATCTTCTTTCCTTCGATACGGAAAGACTGCTCGCAGGATTCCGTGAAAACGCAGGTCTCAGCACCAACGGCGCCAAACGCTACGGCGGCTGGGAAAACACCAATATCGCAGGTCACTGTGTCGGCCACTACCTTACTGCTCTGGCTCAGGCTTATCAGAATCCCAATGTGACCTCTGACCAGAAAGACGCTCTATATAAGCGTATGAAAACTCTCATCGACGGTATGCAGGCTTGTCAGCAGCATCCCCGTGGCAAGAAAGGCTTCCTCTGGGCTGCACCTGTCCCTTCAGACGGAAATGTTGAGAGACAGTTTGACCGTGTTGAGATAGGAAAGGCTAATATCTTCGACGACGCATGGGTGCCGTGGTACACTATGCATAAGCTCATCGCAGGTATCGTTGATGTCTATAAAGCCACACAGTACGCTCCTGCCAAGGACATGGGCTCTGCGCTGGGCGACTGGGTATACAACAGATGCAGCGGCTGGAGCCAGCAGACACGAAACACCGTTCTTTCCATCGAATACGGCGGAATGAACGACTGTATGTACGACCTCTATAGTATCACAGGCAAGGACAACCACGCTGCTGCTGCTCATATTTTCGATGAGGACGCTCTATTCCAGAAAGTTTCAAACGGCGGACGTGATGTCCTCAACGGCAGACACGCAAACACTACTATCCCTAAGTTCATTGGTGCGCTGAAAAGATACATGGTGCTGGACGGCAAGACTGTCAACGGACAGAAAGTTGACGCTTCCGCTTACCTCAAGTATGCCGAGAATTTCTGGGACATGGTAACTACTCACCACACCTACATCACAGGCGGCAACAGTGAATGGGAGCATTTCGGCAAGGACGATATCCTCGATGCTGAGCGTACCAACTGCAACTGTGAGACCTGTAACTCATACAATATGCTCAAGCTGTCCCGTGAGCTTTTCAAGATAACCCACGACAGCAAGTATATGGACTTCTACGAGAACACCTATTACAACTCCATCCTCTCCTCACAGAACCCCGAAACAGGTATGACTACCTACTTCCAGCCTATGGCTACGGGTTACTTCAAGGTATACAGCACACAGTGGGATAAATTCTGGTGCTGTACAGGAAGCGGCATGGAAAGCTTCACAAAGCTGGGCGATACCATTTATATGCACGACAACGATTCGCTCTACGTCAACTTCTATCAGAGTTCTGTCATCGACTGGGCTGAAAAGGGCGTTACCATAACTCAGGAAAGCACTATCCCCGACGGCGCTTCCGTTAAGTTCACCATCAAGGGCAGTTCCGAACTTGACCTGCGTTTCCGTATCCCTGACTGGATAGACGGAAATATGGGAGTTTCCGTAAACGGCACAAAGTACAGCTACAAAAACGTTAACGGCTACGCTGACGTTTCAGGCAATTTCTCAAACGGCGATGTTATCGAACTGACAGTTCCTTCAAAGGTAAGAGCTTATCCTCTCCCCGATTCTCCTGATGTTTACGGCTTCAAATACGGTCCGCTGGTACTCAGTGCAGAACTTGGCAAGGATGATATGAAGACCGACAGCACAGGTATGTGGGTAACGATACCAAAGGATAAAAAAGTCGCAAGCGAGACTATAAAGATATCAAAGCAGGGACAGTCAGTTGCTTCATTCATGAACGAGATCAACGAACACCTTGTACGTGGGTCAAACGGTCTGACATTCACCCTCAATGATACCAATACAAAGCTTACTTTCACTCCTCACTACAAGCAGTACCAGCAGCGCTACGGCATCTACTGGAAGTTCGTTCCCAACGGCACTGTTATCGAGGAAAAACTCCCCCGTGCAAAGACATCCGTTACCGATACCGTACAGCCCGGCTACGGTCAGTACGAAAGCGATAACCTCCACGGTATGATCGAAGTCGGCACTGTCGGCGTTACCAACGACAGCACCTACCGCTACGTGAAGAACGGCGGTTGGTTCACTTACAGAATGGCTGTGGACGAAACCGCTCCTCAGCTCAGACTCCGTGTAAAACTCCGCAAGACCGATAACGGCAAGTCCCTCAGAGTAAGAGTGGGCGATACTGTTCTCTGGGCAGGTACTCTCGATTACAGCGGCAGCAAGGACGTTTACGACCTGCTTCTGACTATCCCTCAGGATGTCCGTGACCGCTGCACATACAGCCTTACAGCTGACGGCACAGAACACAGCGTTCTCGATGTTACTTTCTCACCTGACGAAGAGGGCAAGGAGTCCGCTAAGGTATGCGACTTCATCTACATGGAAGCTGTTACTCCCGCTTATGAGTCAAGCAGCGACATCGCTTACTTCGTTGACTGCGGCGACCACAAGTCTGATACAGCTACAGGCAAAGACAGATTCGGCATCTACAACAGCGTGACCGAACAGCTTTACGGTCCTGATGAAGTCAGCGGCAAGAACTGGGGACTCATCGACGATTCCACCGACCAGTACAACGGCTCATCAAAGAGCGGCGGCCTCTATACAGCAAATACATGGTGCGATGAGGCACATACCGCTGACGGTGCGGACAAGTCCAACAGCTTCCGCTACACAAAGAATCAGTACGAAAACAACATTGCCCGTCATCTCGACTACGGCTTTGAACTCCCCAACGGCACTTACTCAGTTGAAATGTGCTTCTGCGACCCGTGGGGATGCTCAAAGAATCCTACTGCTTACGCAAACCTTGGCAAAGACTCAGAATCAGTCATCGTGAAAAATGCTCCTACAGACAAAACTGCTGTTAGCGGCAATGTCAAGGTAACAGACGGCCAGCTGACTATCAATCTCCGCTCAGAGGACAAGGCTATAAATGTATGCTACATCATTATCCGTCCTCTTGAAACAGCTTCTGCATCTACTATCGGCAGAAAGGGCGATATAAACCTTGACGGCAAGGTGGACGTTGCTGACGGCGCTCTCATGCAGAAATACCTCCTCGGCGGAACTGAATTCACAGGCGAACAGGCATATGCCGCAGATGTTCTCTCAGACGCTGAACCCGATGTTTTCGACATGATCGCACTCCGCAAAATGCTTATCGGATAAAGGCAACACCGCACAAAACTTGTGCTGAATATGCGCCGACAGATTTTTTCGTCAGATTGTATAGAAATTCCGCAGGCATACTGACGTATGTCAAGGGATTTCTGTGCAAGATGACGGAAAATATGTAAGCAGATTCAGTGCAAAGCCGTCAGGCGGGCTTTGTGCGGTGTTGCCTAAAAGATCTCCTCAAATATAAATACAGCCCTGAAGCGGTATTTCTGATATAATCCCCTTAAAGTAGACACACGAAAAAACAAAAGCGTGTGAAAGCTGTAAGGGGGTTATTTTATGTCAAGAGGAAGTAAGCTAACAGATGAAGAACGCATAGCGGCAGTGCAAGAATAC
>Ga0255344_1003401_pt1 | contig 17493 bp, 16 predicted proteins | sample wastewater_treat_5_FD_192414 | JGI IMG/M metagenome (GOLD analysis project Ga0255344, IMG submission 192414) | Wastewater microbial communities from Lulu Island WWTP, Vancouver, Canada - plant18 | ecosystem: Engineered > WWTP > Wastewater > Unclassified | place: Canada: Vancouver, British... | reverse complement strand
CATTTTATTATTAAAAACTATGAATGTTCATGGGTGGCCTGAGTCTCTCAGAGTCACTTTTCTCCAGCATGTGAGCGACATGCGCTTTGTTACACTGTACTTTTTTGTTTTATTCTAAGTTGAGTAACTTAGAGTAAAATGATTAAGTTATTTACACAGTGTAGACATAGCGTTGTTGTTGTCATATGTGGAGAAAAGCGACTCTGAGAGACTCGGCCATCCATGAACAACATATAGCGCCTAGCGCTATAGCGAATTTTTTCTTGGAGCTGCTTGAAATTTTTAGGAGGTGATTTATGAATTAATTTTTATGCGCATATTGTTTTAAATTTTGGGGTGATTTAATTTTGTTGTTGTGTACTATCATTATTATAATCTGAGGAGGAATTTTATAATGGCTTTTGTATTCAAATGCGCACATTGTGGTAATGACACTTTTACACAGAAAGGTTTTAATGCTTCTAGAACACAGAAAAGGCTTATGTGTAAGAATTGTGGAAAATCTACATATGTACCTATTGAAGAATTTGAAGGAAATGTTACTCCTACTGTTACAACATCAACAGTAAAAGAAACAGTGGAAGTAAAAACAGTAACAAATAAAAGTAATCCTGGTTGGAATGAAAAAGAAACGTCAAAAGTTAATGTAACAAATGATAAAGTGCTTACAGTTGATCTTGAAAATGAACGCAAAGAACAAAGAGAACCTGATGTATCGAAAACGCGTATTATTAATATTAATGGACAGCAAGGAGCATTCCCCAATTTTACAGAAGCAATGGTAGTTACTTATGCTAATAGTATGAATCATACACTTCGTTACGATGAGAAAGATGGTATTTATTATCTAACTGCGAAAACTGGTTCTAAAGCATAGTAATATTAAAATTCTCATGTTATAATAGCTGGTAGAATATTTTCTTTCTACCAGCTTCTATTTCTATTATAATAATCTAAAGGAGGAAACAATAATGTCTTATGTATTTCATTGTGAAGCTTGCGGCAATACTTCTTATGTTCAGAAAGGTTTTAATTCTAATAGAACAAAGAAGAAGCTAAAATGTAAGGAATGTGGAAAAATTAATCTTGTGGATCTAGCACTTTTTGAGGGTAGTGTAACAGCATCTTCAATATCTGACGTTAAAAGTGTTGTAGAACCAAAAGTAGTAAATGTCACAAATGATAGCGTGCTTACTGTTGATCTTGAAAACGAGCGTAAGGAACAAAGAGAGCCCAATGTAGCAAAAACACGTGTTATTAATATCAATGGGCAGCAGGGTGCATTCCCCAATTTTACTGAAGCAATGGTAGAAAATTATGCGAAATCTATGAATCATACTCTTCGTTATGATGAAAAGGAGGGAATTTATTACCTGACAGCAAAAACTGGATCTAAAGCATAATAATTTAAAAAATAATTTGATAGGTGAGTAAGTAATATTGCTCACCTATCAAATTTTTATGGAAGGGGTTTTGGATAAAATTGAAGAAAATATTTTTTTTGATATTTGGATGTATATTATTCTATGCGGGTATGGTCTTTGAACATAGGTTGAATGTATTGGTTTTATTTACTACAATAGAAGAAAATGAAATTACATCTGAATTAGAATTAAATGATTCTTTTATTTATCCAGAAGAAGAATTATCAGAAAAATTAATAAAGTATTATGAAATTTCTGAAGAAGATTTATTTAAAGTTTTCTATAGATTTATTTATGAAACAATTTATGGAAAAAGAAAACATGCTACAGAAGCATATGTAGAAACTGTTGCTAAATCTTATTTGGACCAATTGTTTTATGTTCCGCATCCGGAACTTGTATTTTATAATATAGCAAAAGCAAAACGTGAAAGTCATTTTGATATAAAAGCTAGCCCATCAACATCTAGTGCCGCAGGCTTAGGTCAAGTTATTTATAGATGGCATGGTGAAAAATTACAGAAATCTTATGATTGGCGTCCAGATGCGCCAATCACAAAAAATATGTTATCTACAGATTTTAAAGCTTCTGTAGATGCGCAATATATTGTGTTTGAAAGTTATTGGCGTGGAAATAATTTTAATTACAATAAAGCTACAGATGCTTATTTTGGCCATTTAAATAGTGAAGCTGCTAAAAAAACATATAAATTAAATTTATTAACAGAATATAATTTGTTATCACAAAGATTTATAAGATCTATTTTTTTAAAAGAACCTAAGTATAAATTATTAACATTACATAAAGAGGAGGTGGTTGATGAAAAAGTTTTAAAACCTGAAGAAGTAGAAGAAAAATTAAATGGTAATTGTAATAATGGGGTGAAAGAAGAAGTTGTTTCAAAAGATGTAACAGAATAATTGTTGTGTATTATTATTTATTATAATCTGAGGAGGAATTGTTGTTATGACTGTCAATCGTGCTGAGTATAATTTTGAGGTAGGACTTCAGGAACTTTTTCATACAATTATGGTAGAAGGTGAACAGAAGCTTACGCCAGTTACAGTTAATAATAAACCTAGGCTTGCTGTTATTAGACAAGATAATTTTGAAGTACTTGATATTGTAAGTGATGTTTGGGAAGGAATGAATCATGCGGATGTTGTAGATAGTGTAAAGAGTGATCTCATTCCTAAACTAAATCTAGATATTGAAAGTGAAAAATTGTATATGTGGATGAATGGTGCTATTATGTTTTATCAGATGACTACAAAGAAAGAATTTACAGTAGGTGGAATAAAACTTTTTGCTAATATTAATGCGCTTAATTCACATAATAGATATACTAAAGCTGGAGTTCAGATTACATTAACAGATGAACAAGGAACAAATTATCTACCCACAGTAAGTAATAAAAGTGTCTATACATATGAAAGTATGCTTCATAGAAAAGGAACACTAGATCTAGTTAAGCTTCAAAAACTAGTTGATAACATTCCTATTCTTATTGATAATACTATTGTAAGTTGGGAACGTTGGAATCATATTACTGTAGAATTTCCAAGACTCTATATTCTAGCACAGCTTTTTAATCTTAGACTTGGTGAATATCTTGTAGCTCAGATGCCTACAGGTGGTACTAAGTTTGAAATGTATAAGCACATTTGTCAATATATGCTAAACAATGATAAGATGATGGAAAGTGGATTTAATGCGCTTACACAGATGACTAAATTTGTTCGTATTATGCGTAATGAAGATCTATTTACATGTGAACTAGATGATCTTCATATTAAAGTTAAAAATATTAAACTATTTGATTGGGAAAAAAAAGAAAAGCAAAAGGAACAGAAAAAATTGGAAAGAGAAACAAAGAAACTGAATGAAGTAAAAGAAGCAGATCCAAATACAACAGAAGTGGCAGATATTGGTGAAGAAGAAGTTAATGAAGAGGAAATAGAAACAATGTCTATTAAACAAACTGAAGATATTCTAAATGATTTGCTTAGTTAAAAAAATTTAATAAGAAAGAAGGTTTTTTAAATTGGGGTTAGTGAAGGTTATTTGTGTCTTAAACATTTAGCTAAAGATTTGAATAAAGATCGTATAGAAATTAATCCAGGTAATTTGAGATGTGTGTGCTTTTTATTACATAGGGATCGTATTATATCTATAGGTCTTAATAGTAGTAAAACACATCCACTTATTAAAAGATTGGGTTATAATATGGATCGTAGACGTTTTCCTCGCCATGCTGAATTAGCAGCATATATGAATGCTAAAAAGCGTGGCGAGGAATTTGATTCTATGTATGTTTATAGAGGTATAGACGCAGATTTACCTTCACAACCCTGTATTGAATGTTCTAGATGGATTAAAGATTTGAATATACGGGTTGTATATACTACAGAAATTGGTATAGCTGTAGTGGAATCTTATAATCTACTAGGACATGAAAAAATATTTTAAAGTCTAAAGGTTTATAGGGGGTAATTATGGCATATCTCCAGTTGTCACATAATGATCTAGATGGTATAGCGTGTTCCTTGTTGGGTAGAAAAATAGGTGTAAAATATAATTATCCATGTAGTTATGACGAATCTTCAAAATATTTTTTCTTAAAAGTGTTACAAGAAAATGTTTCTAGATTTTATGAAGATGTTCATGGACTTTTGATTACAGATATTAATATTACACCTACATTTATAACAGAAATAGAAAAAATCATACCAGGAAACATAACAGTTAAAATAATAGATCATCACGAAGATTCATTAAGGGAACATAATACATATAAAGTATATCACAATACAGAAATGTCTGCTACATTGAATATGTATAATTTAGTTAAAGATAAAATAGATGTTTCTAACTACAATGACTTTATAAATGCTGTTAATGCGTATGATATTTGGAATTTTGAATTATCACCTTTTGCTGTAGATTTACAAAGAGTTTTTTATTATTATGTATTTATGTGTGAGAAGTTTAAATATACAAAATATACAAATAAATTAAAAGATTTTACAGATTTAGTAGAAGAAACACCACCTACTATTAATTTTAAACCAGATTGGTATGAACGTTTTTTAACAGAGTATAGTGAAATAAAGGATCCACTAATTAAAAATATTCAATCTAGTATGATAGAGTTTGAGGGGTTATCTATTTTTAAATTTCCTAAAGACTGTAATGCTCCCGCCTTTGAAATAAGTATATTAGCATTAGAAGAACAAATAAATAATTTTATTTTATTATTTGTGGATGAAAAAAATTATACAATATCACTTAGAACAAATAATGATACTATAAAAGTTAATGAGTTGGCTTTAACTAAAGGCGGCGGTGGACATAGTAAAGCAGCATCTTTTAGAATCCCCTTGGACAACGATCTATTAAAGAATACTATTAAAGAGGTGGCGACGTTCTACAACAGATAAGGGGGAAATATATTGTGGATGTTGTTCTATTAATTTTACTATGTGTGTTTGCTTGGATGTTTTATAGTTCTTGTATAAATAAACAAAATAAAGTTTATAGGATTTTGTGTGCGATATTTAATATTAAACCAAAAACAAACATAAAAGTTTCAGAAACAGTAAAAAATGAAAAGAAATATACATTTGGAAAATATGTAACAGATGTGGCACAAACAGCAACATTTATGATAACAACAAAAAGAGCAGTACCTGTAGAATGTATTAATAAAATTTTTATGAGTAATAATAAAACATTACATGGAATAAGTGCTATCTGTTATATTATGAATGATGGATTAACAACAGTACATAGATGGAAAATATACGTAGATTCCGCACACGATGGTATTATAGGATGTATTGCTAATGAAATCTCCAATTGTTATAATTAATAATTCTATTATTCTAAGGAGGTAATATAATGTATAGTGATTTTTATTTTCAGGAGCAGACAAGTGCGTTTATGGTTCAGGTAGATATAGTTAGAAAGCAAGTATATATGAAGATTGCTAGTCCAAAGACAGTTAATCAAGGTTGGGCTACATGGAATTGGCAGGATTCGCTAAATTATTCTGTAGCGTTTGTAGATCTAGAAAAACTTACAGATGAAATTGTAGCTGTAGCGACAGGTAAAGCAACAGGTAATGTTCAGAGAGCATATACAAATAATAGTAAAGTTATTGCTTTTGGTAGATCTGCTAGTGATAGTTTGTTTAAATGTGCTATTCAAAATACTACTAAAGATGGTGGTGTTGTAAAAGCAGCTTTCGCTTTTACTTCTATTGAAGATCAAAGTAGATTCTTTGAACTACTAAATTTTCTGACAAAGAAAAAGGATCTATTCTTTATGGCAGAGTTTATTATAAATTCAAGTGTAAATTATATTAAAACAGAAATGTATAAAGCTAATAAACCTAGCGGTGGAAATACAGGATATAATAATAGAACTAATCAAGCACCAGCAGCATCTAATCTTGATGATATGTTTGGCGGTGGTAATAATACACCTACAACACATGTAAATAATGCTGTTAATAATGTGTTGGGTGATTTTGGTGGAGGAAACGCTGCTCCAGCAAGAGCAGCAATTGACGAATTGCTATAAATAATAATTTTGTAGATGGGTTGTTTTAATTAACAGCCCATCTACATCTTTTTTAAAAGGAGGTGTTGATGTGTGGAAGATTTGCGTGTAAAATATAAATATAATATTAAAATGCCAACACAAACAGCAACATTAGAAGCATTAAAAGCTAAAATATATAATAAACATGTGGATACTATTTTAGAAGGAAAAGAAGCATTATTAATATCACCAGTATTTTATCAAAACAATATAGAATATATTCAACCTATATTTGATTTTGATGGAAGAAAAGGTGGTGGTATTTTACAAGCATATGATGAAGCAGAAAACTTAAAAAAAGTAATGGAAAAATTTTCATCTATTATTGAACTTACAAGAGATGGTTGTCATTTGACATTTCAAATAGGTTTATATGGATTATCTGTTGAAGAAATTAGAAAAGAATTAAAAAACGTAACTTTGTATAAAACTGTGGATATACCTGCTACATTCAAAGATTTACCGATATACAGATTTGGCTCATATCGAGAAGAAAACTACACAATGATTCCAGTGGATAATTTGTATAAAAATATATTTAAAGAAGTAGATCATAAAAAACCAATAGAACTATTTGATAAAGAAAATTGGCTTAATCTATGGAAAGGTTATTTATTTCCAACACAACCAGTATCTGCCAATGCGTTTTTAAATAGACTATTCTAATATTTCTAAAGGAGGCAAATAAGTGTTTGTATTACGAAATCCAACTGATAATGAAAATGATAGATATATTTCTTATCAACCAAAATATAATGCTTCATTAATAGTAAACAAACATTATAATGATTCTTTTGAAGAGCTTTCTTTAGATATTCATGAAATGTATTTTAAACCAGATATTGTTGCTATTATAAATAAATTTGGTGATATTTATAATATAGTAAATGAATTTTTGGAATCTGATTTATCTTTTTATAAACAATATGAAGAATTCATGACAGAATATTTAATGTGTTCAATAGAAGATAGGATGGGTGTGTTTTTTGATCACGCACCTACGCTAATAAATCATATTGATATGTTATTTGATAAATCTCATATTGAAGATCAGTTAATGGTTAAACAAGATAGTTCATATAAACTTAATATAAATTTAGATGATGCTAAATATATTCTTCTCACTTCTGTAAGAAGTAGGTTTTTTATTCATTGTTATTTAGGTGGATTGGCTGTAGATGTACATCAACAAAAAGTGATTCATAATATGTTATCACAAGAATTAATTGAAAAAGGAATCTTAAATAAATTTTTCAATATAGTAACTTCTATTGTAATGGCAACAAACCCAGAAACAACCTCAAAAAAATTATGGGGATTTTTAACTAGAAGTAAAGGCTATACTTATGAAAGCCAAGTAATAGATTTAGTGTCTAGTGTATATTACAAAGCATTACCTAGTATTCAACCACAAGAAAATCCAATAGCATATTTGATTTCTGTAGCTAAAAATGAATTAAAATGGCTTATGCAGACAGCTATGACTAATTTGTTTTTACCTTCTACAATAGATACTGTAGCTATGATACGTCCAAAAGGTGATTTGATACAGAGTGAAATTTTTTATAGAGTAATTGTACAAAAATTATTCTTTCCTATTGTAGAAGATTATAAAGATTATTTGAAACTATATCACTACAATGTGTATGTAGTATTATATAATATTACACAACCGTTGATTTTGGCTATATTTAATTTACCATTGAAAAATATCAATATATCTAATGTTCATGTATTAAATTTCTTTACCCACAAATTCTTAAAACAAATAGGTGAAATGCCTAGACCAAATATGGAAAAACTATTACTGTCTGCTCCTATGCCAAATTATGATATGAAAAAAATAGATAAATTGCCGGATAATCTAATTGCTAAAATAGCATCTACATTGAAACCATATTTTATCACAAAGAAAATAACACATTTAACATTGAATACAATCAAAAAATATTATATTACTACAATATTAAATTTATATAAATATAGATATTTGGATGTTATTACAGAACAATATCATAAGATTGATTGGTCTATTTTTATTGAAGAACTTATTAGTTTTTCTATCAATCTTACAATAGGTACATATAACAGCGAAATTGAAAAAATTAAAAAGACGCTTAATCAATTTTAAATGAAGGGGTGCGATTTCCGATGATTAATTTAGTTTTTCCATATACAACCAATAATTATAGAGAACCTTTAGTAAAATGTATGGGAACTATGGAAGTATTGGATATCGCACCCATTGTCTGTTTATTTCAGACATGTGGGACAGATGTTTTATTCTTTCAAGACAAAATTTATGGACCCACTATGCCCTATTCTAATTTAGGGTTTGCTGAGGAAGATGGAGAAATTATCCCTCCAGAAGATGGTGTTATTCCAACATTCATTACTGTTTTTAAAACACCTTTTATTGAAGCGGCTTTTCATATGTTAGCGGAAACAATTGATTTAGAAGTTATTTATAAATCAAAAGTATTAATATCTTCTGCTAATAATGATTCGTTATATGTAAATGAAAATGTTTATAATACTATAACATTATATAATAAAGAAGGAAATTTGAATGTAGATATGCTATGTGAAATGGTATATAATTTAAAACCAGAAGATGTAGAGTTATATACAAAGGAATTATTTTGGGGGAATATGTTAGGTTATACATTAGCACCAATAAATGTTGCTACAAGTTTTGATTTAGTAAAACGCCCAATTATATGTAATTTTGAATTTGCTGACGTTTAGTTTAAATTATATTTTTTCTTTCTGAGTCATAGACTAATAACATATTATTATTATCAAAATTTTTAAAATATAAAGGGGGTTGGAGAATTTGAAAGATTCTCCTCAAATTACTATTGGTAAAAAAACAGGTTTAAAGAATTTATTAAATATTGTAACAACAAAGAAAAGTGAACAACATTTAAGACATTTTTTAAAAAGACATTATTTGGATTTTGATGATACTTTTTATCAACGAATTGAAGAAAAAAGACAAGCTATATTAAATAAATTAATAGATACTGTTAATCCAGAAATATCAAAAGAAGATGAAATAGAAGAAAATTCATATACAACTACATATACTTATATTGCGGCTGCTGTTGAAAAAATATTATTACAAAATGATATTAATATAATGACTAAACCAATTTCATATACAGCTAAAATAGCAAAAAGATCTAAGGATAAAATTAAAAAAGATCTCATAGAAGAATTTGAAAAAACATTTGTAGAATTAGATGAATTTATTGAACAAATTATTCCAGATCCTACAGATTTTGATAATATGGATCAATCAACAGATTTAGAGAAGGTGCTTCAAAATGCTATTGGACATCAATAAATTTATTGAGGATAACGAACTTAAACAAATATTAACAGCAAATATTATGATTGGTAATAAGTTCGATCCGAATGGGTTGTTTTCTAATAATATATTTGGCTTATTAGGTTCTTCAAAATGGAGAACTACTTATGCTTTTATAGATTTGCGTTCATCTGTATTACATCCAATTCTTTATGAAATAGCTGATAGGAGATGTAGTACGTTATTAAAATTGTTTGAAGGTAAGTTATCTATATATGATGAAAAACTTATTCAAAATAATACAGGTAATTGGGGAATTGATTATTTTTATGAAAATACAGAGTATTGTGTAAAAATATTAAAAAATAGTAAATTGCTTACTAAAGCTGGAGAAACATTATGTAATTATATTATCAAACATAAAAAGAAAGCTTTTATTGATAAAATAATTGTTCTACCTCCACAATTTAGACCTGTTAGAATTGAAAATACTAGAATGGATTTACATCCAATAAATGATAAATATAATAATATGTTAAATGAATCTCAAGTTTTAGCAACAACAGATAAAACATCTAGATCATATAAAGAAGTTTTGTTTAGATTACAAAATCACGTTTTTTTCGCATATCAAATTTTACGTGATATGATAAAAGGTAAAACAGGAATACAAAGAAAATCCTTATTGGGTAAAACTATGGACTTTTCAGCGCGAGCTGTTATTATTGGTGATCCTCAAATATTACCTGATCATGTGGGGGTTCCTTTTAGAATAGCATTAAGTCTGTTTAAACCTTTTGTTATATATAAATCTACAACATCGTATGCGTCTAGATGGATGGCCTTAGGTATTACAAGACCATCTATCTTAACAATAGGTAATCTTATTACAATGGTTCATGAAGGTAAAAAAGAATTATTGGATCCTAATATAATACAACTTTTCTTAGATATTTTAAATGAAATATGTAAAGAACGTGTCGTTATATTAAAAAGAGATCCAGCATTACATAAATTAAGTTTGCGTGCGTTTTATGTAACTATAATATTTTCAGATAGTTTTCATATTAATCCATTAGTAACAGAGGGATTTAACGCGGATAGACTGCCGTCATTGTCCGCCTTGCTGGTGACAGCATGTAAAAAACTCCTTGAATTGCTGGAAAGTCTCTATATAGAGATAATCAGCAGCCAAGCCTAGTTTACTAGGAAGGTTCAACGACTATCGAAACGTCATATGACGGAGTAGAGTACACTCAAGCGAGTGGAAGCGGGGAGCCCTTCATTAATGAAGGTGATGATATAGTCTAATCTATACGGTGACGTATAGCAGTCCAAAATGGACGGAGTGTATTTAGCGAATACACTTGAAGAAGATGTTTGACGGCGATCAAATGGGTATATATTTACCATTAACAGAAGCAGCACAAAAAGAAGCAAAAGAAAAAATGTTAATGACACAAAATATGTGGGGACCTTTTGGTAATAATTTATCATTAGAATTTAAAAACGATTCTGCGTATGGTGTATATTTATTAACAATGGATCCTAAACCAGATAGTAAAGTCAAATACAAATGTAGTACAATAGATGAATTAAATATGTTATTAATAAAAAATTCTGATCCATCTATTATGGTAGATTATAATGGAAAGATAAATACTATTGGAAGAAGTATTATGGAAATTATTACAGAAACACCTATTAATAAACAATATAAGAAAAAAGATACAAATAGATTGTTTTTAGATTTACTAGAAAAAACAAAAAATCATGAAAAAATAATGTATCAGATGAATGATCTAATGAAAATCGCTATGATCGTTCCAACATTGATAGGTAAATCTATGGATTTCAATCAATTTCAATTACCAGAACATTTAAAAGAACAGAAAGAAGCAGCATTCAAAGCAGAAAACCCATCTGCTGAATTAGAAAAAATTACAAAAGCAACATTAGAAGCTTTTAAAGAAAGTAATTCCATCATTTATGATTTAGTTAATAGTGGTAGTAGAGGTAAACTTGAGAACGTTCAAACGCAAATCGTAGCTAAGGGTTATGTAGAGGACACTGATGGATCCGTCATAGATAAACCAGTTAAATCTTCATTGAGTGATGGATTAACTAGTACGGAATATGTAGATACATCCATTGGTGGGCGAAAAGGTATTATAGATAGATCACAAATGACTGCTGTTAGTGGCTATTTAACTAGACAGATGGTTTATTGTGCTGCGTCTGTTAAAGCAAGTTTACGTGTTAAAGATTGTGGAACTAAACATTATTTTGAAGTAGATGTTAAAGATAAAAAATTAGCAGAAGTATTAAATCATAGATATTTAAGTAATGGTAAATTAATAGAAAATCCAGATGAAATTTTAAATAAAAAAATATTAGTTAGATCACCTATGTATTGTACATCACCTGAAATATGTCAAACATGTTTAGGTTATGATGTACCTACAAGAATACGTGCTAGCAATATTGGAATAATAGCAGCACAAATATTAGGTGAAAGAGGAACACAGCTCACTATGCAGACATTCGTGCGACACGTTTCTCTATAAGTATAAAATACGAAAAGAGAGGACTCGTAAGAGTTACAACTAATCAACTGAAGATTGGAATGAGGCTTTCATGTTAGCCAAAACAATCTCCCTAATACTCCTACATGCGTTATATAACGTATGAAGCTAGGTGAAGACAGTAAAATATATACTGGGGGGCTATAAAATACCTACGGTGAGGAACACGAACTTGTTATGAAGCATTAAATAAATATCGATGAGTATGCTGGATGTTAAGAAAGTCGAAATATCTAACTATGAAGATATAATTTATTTAATGTAGAGCAAGCACCTAAGGGTATATGTAAAGCTAAGTTGATTGGAACGTGGAAAGCTATAGAAAAATATTCTATAGTGAGAGCGAGGGTATGACTGATGAAGCTCTTGTAATGAGAGTGGAGGAATAGCCCTTAGTCGATGAAATAATAAGTCGATGGAACGCCGTGTGCGATGAAAGTCGCAAGCACGGTGTGGAGCAGGGGAAAAGTTAGAGATAATATCAAATACTTACCTATTGCTATCATACTGGTGGAGCTGGCGCTATAAAATCATTCTTAACAGAAGATTCCAGATTATCTAATATATTAATACAAGATGGTAATGATATTACATGTAAAGTTCCATTACAATTTATATTTGAAGAAGAATATATACGTGGAAGGGATTCAAATGAATTTGTTACACAAGTATTAAAAATTAAAACAGAACATGAAGAAATTGATTTAGCATTAAGTTATAATTTTACTATATTGATTCCTGATAAAGATTTATTAATTATTGAGGATGATGTATATACAGTTACATATGAAGAAAATATGGTTTGTGGGTCTATGAAAAATAGTTCACAAAGCATTACAGGTGCTGTAGCAGAAATTATGAAAATATTTAATAGTAGAATGTTTGTAAATGATACATTAGCTTTAAAGATAAATGAATTATATTCTACATCTACAAGTGTACCATTATGGGCTACAGAAATAATAGCATCACAATGTGCTAGAGATCCAGAAAGATTAGCATTACCATATAGATTAAGTGGAATGCGTAAAGAACCTTTGCGTGTACCAATGAAACAAGTAGCGTTATTAGAAAATTGGAAACGTGGTGCTGCTTTTGAGAATGTATCTAACGCATTTCATCAAGCAGTATTAGGCGATTCTGATAAAAATATGATTTCTTCTGACTTAGACAATCTTCTGGATCTGTAGGGTGGTGAAATTAATATGGCTATGCGATTAGATAATTTTAGATTATATGTAAGTAAGAGTAATGGAATATTTATACCCATACACGATTATAATGTTTTATTATTAGTAGAAGGTGCTGAACAAGGTGCGTCTTTTGCTAGTAAAATGCCATTAACAAGAAAAATGTTATTTGCTTATACGCCAAGAATACAGAGAGTTTTTAATAGAGTTATGAAAGCGGACTTAAATGGATTACGTAAAAATTATGGAAAAAAAGTTACTTTATTATTTAACACACAAACATTACAGGGTAAAAGTTTTTATTTCGACATTACAACATATATACATTCTTTGCGTGAAAGATTTTCTTCTGTAAGATTTGCTAAAGAAGGATTAAACTTTTTTAAAAATATTGTCGCTTCTGTAAAAGATGCTAATAAAGAAACTATTTTATTATATTATATTGATGAAAGCATTTTGCCAAAACAAATTAGAGAACGTGAGATGTATTCTTTTATGTTTACATATGCGTTAAGAAGACATCTTACAGATCTAGGAATTAGTAAAATATTTTTAGTTGGTAAAAAAAGTGTTAGATTAATATATGATCAAGAAATGGAAGCTAATAATAAATTTTCTATCTTTTTAAAATGGATCGTAAATGCTACAAAAACAAAACGTATTATTACAATTGAAGATGATAAAGATAATCTAGACAATGAAGAAACAAAAGATTTGATTGATTTAATTCAAGATGAAAAAGATACTAAACAAATAAAAGATAAAGATAAAACTAAGGAACCTATACAAACAATAGATAAAACACAAAAAGATAAAGTAGTAAAAAAACAAACACAAATAATAACTTCTAGGGATTTGGATAGAGCTACATCTGATATTATTAAAAATGTTGCTGGTGATATTAGTAGATTAAATATTTCTATAGATACAGCATTAAGTAGATTAAATTCTTTTGCTAAGTCTAATGATAATGTTAGTAAAGCAGTTATGAATGCTTATGTGTCTGATGATTTATATTCTCAAAAACAAATTGTACAAGCATCCATGACACAAACAACAGATCCAGAAGCAGCATTATTATCACCCAATGCTAATGATGTTCAGAATATACATCAACAAGAAAATACAGCAAAACATTTAGGTTTAACACAAGTATTACCTGTAGATGCTTTACATAAACCAGATGTTACAAAAAAGTTAGTAAAAAATAATGTTGCTCACGCATTAGCTAGAAGACACGGTTATCAAGAATCTGTATCAAAAACATTAAAAAAATCATTAATGGATCCATTAGCAGAAATAGGATATCAATTATTAGATGTTACATTTACAAAAATATCAGATCCAGATACAGAATTATATAGAACAGAACTGGAATGGGTTAACGTGAAATGTAAGAATCAAAACGGACAAACAGAAACTTTGAAATTCAAAGTTCCTAAATTAACAGAAGATCGTTATGTATTATCTGGTGGGTTGAAATGGTATTATCCAACTGTATTATCTACATTACCTATCTTTATTGTTAAACCTACCAAAGTACAGTTTAGATCAAATTATTCTGCTATATCTTTTGATTATGGTATATTCAATAGACGTGAAGATATTCGTTGTTATATTGGTGGATTTAAAATACCTATGACATTATTATTATCTGTTATATCCAGTGTTGAAGGTGTATTAAAAACATTTAATTTCAATTATATTATTAGTACAAAAAAACAAAATAATTTAGAATATTTAAATTTACCATTAGCAGATGGGACATTTCTAGTTATTCAAAGAAAATCTGATACATTAAGTAAAGTAATATTATCCGGTTTTGAACAAATGTTTTCTAAGTATAAACCAAAAGATATTCAATCTACTAAAGAAGCATATATATCATTAAAAACATATACAAAACAAAATAAATCAGAATATGTATTAAAAAGAACAATTCAATATATAGTAGATGTTCAAACAAATGATGTATTAAAAGCACACAATCTTCCTACAGAATTACCAAAAATAATTAAGCATTGTGCGGAATTAGCAATTAGTGGTGAGTCTGATGATAAACTTTCTATAGATAATACATATTTACGAACTATAGATATTATTGTTGCTGGTGTAGAAAAAGGTATACAAAGCGGTGTTTCTATTTATAAAAAACAACGTATCTATACACCAGATGCGCCATTAAAAGTAAATTCTGGGCATGTAATAAATTTCTTCAGGGAATACGGCGTTCTTCAAATGTTAGAACAACAAAATCCAGTAGAAGAAGTTGCTGGTTATTCTAGTGTGAAAATTGTTGGTCCTGGTGGTTTACCTAATAAAGATGCTGTTCAACCAAAAGATAGAGCTATGCGTAGATCACATTTTGGTAATTTAGATCCAGCAGACACTTCTGAAGGAGATCCTGGTATTAGATTATTTTTAACTACAGGACATGTGTATGATAGTGAAAAACATAGTTTTATGCCTATGTCTATGACTAATAATAATACAGACGTTTTAGGATTAACAGCATCATTAACACCGTTTGTAGATAGAGATGATCAGGCACGTTTAAACATGGCGTGTAACCAAGCACGTCAAGCAGTGCCTATTGTGTCTAGTGAAGAACCTATTGTATTAACAGGTGCTGAAGCTAGTATACCTACATTAACATCCAGTACATTTACTAAACGTGCTAAAAAAGATGGTACAGTTATTCACATAGATGACAATGTAATAATTTTACAATATACAGATGGAAGTAAAGAAGCTTTTGATATTAGACCTGTTCAATTAAAAAGTGGTTCTGGCTTAGATAGTGCGATAACATATTCGCCTTCTGTAAGAGTAGGAGATAATGTTAAGCGTAATAGAATGTTAACAACAAATCAATTTATGAAACCTATATTAGCACAAGGAATTAATCTAAAATGTGCGTATATGTCTTATCTTGGCTATAATTACGAAGATGGCGTTGTAATGTCTGAAAGCACAGCTAAAAAATTAACATCATTACATTATGAAATAGTAGAGATAGAATTGACAGAAAAGGACAGATTAGCATTATTTCCTGCTATAGGTCAACATATTAATAAAGGTGATACAGTGTGTATTGTTAAAAGAAATGTAATAGGTGAAACTGCTTTAACAGAAGATTATGAAATTATTGCTCCTAGTGAATTAAAAGTTGTTGACATAGAAATATATCCAAAACACATATCATTAGTTTCAGATATTTTAGCACAATTAGATAATGCGTATAAAGAAACTAATAATATATTAAAAGCACAAGGTTTATCACCTATATTTGATAAACAAAAAATTGTTAATAATGTAGGTAAATATACAGCACATGGAGAAAAATTACCTAATACTCTTATCAAAATTAAATTACTTAGATACATGCCAATATCCTTAGGTGATAAAGTAACTAATAGACATGGTGCTAAAGGTGTTACTGGACACATAGTTCCGGATCATTTAATGCCAACTACAGAAAGTGGAGAACGTATGGAAATTCTAATCAATGTACTTTCTGTTGTTAGTAGAATGAATCTAGGGCAAATGTATGAAGTTCAATTAGGTAAAATATTACACTTTGCTATGAAACGTATAGCAGAAATGTTACATACTAATAAAACTAGAGTAGATATTGAAGAATTTATTATTAAGTTATATGATATATTGGATGGGACAAAAGATAAAACATATAGTTCAGAAATAGCAAAAAATATTCAATCCATGTCAGATAGTGATTTTAAAAGATTCATATTGGGTGTTATTAATGGTAATTTACGTTTTATGGTTCCACCATTTCAAAGTCCTACAACAAAATCCTTAGAACTGGCTACACGATTTGTGGGAACTACATTAGCAGATCAAATGTTATTGCCTGAAATAAATTCTAAAACACAAAATCCAGTTGTATGGGGAATAATGTATATACAAAAATTGGAACACATTTCTTCAGTAAAACAAAACGTAAGAAATGTTGGTCCATATATTAAAACTACATTAGAACCCACACGTGGTAAAGCTAGAGCTGGTGGACAACGTATGGGCGAAATGGATAGTCATTGTCTTCTTGCTTACGATGCTTTAAATGTATTAAGTGATTTTTGGGTAGTCAATGCTGATAATCCAGAAGCTAAAAAACAAGTAATGTCAGAAATTTATAAAACAGGTAAAGCAGATGTTAATTTTGATTTAAACAGAAGTGGTGCTGGTCAGTTATTTGATAGTGTTTTAATTTGTATGGGTGTTGAACCTAGAACATAGAAAATAATAATTTGATGTGCTCCTTAAATTGGAGCACATCTTTTTTTCTCGATAAATTTGAATCTTATAAATCTGAGGAGGAATTATAATGTTTAAGTTTTTGAAAAAACTGTTTT
>Ga0255344_1003391_pt1 | contig 17529 bp, 19 predicted proteins | sample wastewater_treat_5_FD_192414 | JGI IMG/M metagenome (GOLD analysis project Ga0255344, IMG submission 192414) | Wastewater microbial communities from Lulu Island WWTP, Vancouver, Canada - plant18 | ecosystem: Engineered > WWTP > Wastewater > Unclassified | place: Canada: Vancouver, British... | reverse complement strand
CCTGGTGTCACGGTTTTTGCCAACGCGAGAATGAACTAATAACAATCATATCCCTACAGCGCATCACGAGTGCAAAAACACGCGCCACCCCGAAGCGGCGCCAACAACACATACCGCCGAACGTTAGCAAACATTAAAAATCACACCCTCATGACAAAAAGAATAATAAAAATACTTTTGGTAATTTTTGTATTGGGAGCCCTAACTTATGTTAGTTATTATTTTCGCGAAGGACTTCAATTTGCAAAAGGAGAAATAGAAGATACCAGAAAAATTGAAATCAAAAAACTAAATGAGATTCTAAAAAACGGAGATATAATTTTTCAAACTTCCAAATCAAATCAAAGTAAAGCAATTCAAATTGCTACAGGTTCAAAATATAGTCATATGGGGATTATTTATAGACAAGGAAATCAATTATTTGTTTATGAAGCGATTCAGCCTGTTAAACTCACAAAAATAGTAGATTGGATTGCAAGGGGAGAGGATAGAAAATATGTTGTTAAAAGATTGAAGGATTATGAAAGTATTTTAACAACTGAAAATATAGAGAAATTGAAGAAGGTTGGAGAAAAATATAAGGGGAAAAACTATGATATCTATTTTGAGTGGTCTGATGAAAAATTATATTGTTCAGAATTAGTTTGGAAAATATATAAAGAGGCTTTAAATATAGAAGTTGGAAAATTGGAAAAACTAAAGAATTTTAATCTTAAAAATCCAATAGTTAAAAAGACAATGAAAGAAAGATATGGAGATAAAATTCCTTTAGAAGAAACTGTAATTTCGCCAATCAGTATTTTTAATTCAAAAAATTTAGAAACTGTAAATACAGAAAACACACAAATAATATTCAGGAAATAACGTTTGCTAACAAATGGCATAAGTCATGGTGGTGTATGTCAGGCACAAAGGGTTTTCCCTCGCCCGTCAAGTCGGTGTACACTGATTAGTTGGCACTCCGCCTAACCACCACGATCCCATGCCATAAACCGTTGGGCGTAATGCTGGGACGATTACCAAATGGATTAGACCGAATTATAAAAAAAGATAATTAATAATAAACAACTGACAAAAAATGAAAATAAATGTAAAAAGTTTGTTCACAAGTGGAATTGTGACCGGATTCATCATCATGATAGTAGGTGGTGGTTTGATACCCATAATTGGAAATCAAATGGATGAAGTATTAAAAAATCGACTTTTACCGCCATTAAGCAATGGTGCTATGGTTTATTTTGCTATCAATTCGATTGTACTTGGAATCGGAGTTATTGGATTTTATTCTTTGATTAAGACTATAATTAGCTCAAGAATGATGGCAATAACAGTAAGTTCGCTTTTATTCTGGTTCTTTACGTATTTCTTGGCAAATGCTGCTCTTGTTGCTTATGGTTTTATGCCATTAAAATTAACAATAATAGGAACAGCATGGGGATTGTTTGAATTATTTTTAGGTGTCTTGATTGGTTCAAAACTGTATAAAGACATAAAACAAAAGACTGAATTATGAAATATATTTGTTCATTAATTACTGTTTCTGATATAAAAAGCTCACGTGTTTTTTATGAGAATCTGCTAAATCAAAAGGTTAAGTTTGATTTCGGAGAAAATATAACATTCCACGGGGATTTTGCAATTCATCTACAATCGCATTTTAAAGGGTTGATTGATAATAAAGAAATTATTAGCGGAGGAAATAACTTTGAGCTGTATTTTGAATTTGATAACATTGAGCAGGTTGTAAAGACATTAAAGGACAATAATGTTTCATTAGTCCACGATATTAGAGAGCAACCATGGAGACAAAAAGTTGTTCGATTTTATGACCCTGATAAGAACATAATTGAAATTGGAGAATCTTTGGAGTATTTGGCATTTAGATTAAAAAATGAAGGATTATCAGTTGAGCAAATATCCAAAATAACCAATATGCCGATAGACTTCGTAAATGAATCGATTACAAAATACAATATATAAAAGCACATACGCCCAACAACTGGCATAGGTCATGGTGGTGTATGTCAGGCACATAAGGTTTTCTCTCGCCCAAAGCATTGGTGTAAACTGATTAGTGGGCACTCCGCCTAACCACCACGATCCCATGCCATCAACCGTTAGCAAACATTTGAAATCACACTTATTTTATGCAAAAGTATATTACTAATAAGATGATTGATATCTACCAATTGTTTGGTGGAGATGTTGACGAATTTGCAAGACTTGGCAAATCTGCTCAAAGATTAATTATTGATAATGATGACTTTTTTAGAATTGATGATATATTGCATTCTCTTGATATGATTAACAAAAAACTTGTTTCTGGTTTATTTGAGGAGAATGTTTATCAAAATTTAAAATCGCAATGTGATAACGAATCAATAATTGATAGATTAATAAAAATTTCAATAGACAGAAAAAGTTAAGGTTTAAATTATAAAGTTAGTTGCCTTATAATCAAATTTATTACAGTAAGATTTTTAAAAGATTATTGTTATGCCACAGGATTCACAAATATTTGGACACATCATTTCAGCGATAGTAATTATTTTTATTTTCCTTAAGACATATCAGTTATTCATTGGAAATGATAAAATAAGAAAAGTTATAACTGAACATTATGCAAATAAAGGATTTATAGTCTCAAACATAGCAAGATTAAAAACAGTTGAGAAATTAAAATATGGTGTTCCAATTTCAATATTCTGGTTTTACACTTATTATTTTGGATTTCTAAGCGGAAAAATTGATTACGTAAGAAAAGTGGAAATTACTTTAGATGAAAAGGAGTATATTAAATATGTTGAGCTAAGAGTTCATAAAAAAGTAATAGTTTCTTTTAAAGAAATCGATTCATATGAATTCTAATATAAAACGTTTGCTAACAAATGGCATAGGTCATGGTGGTGTATGTCAGATACTTAACGTTTTTACCTCGCCCCAAACATTGGTGTAAACTGATAGTTGGGCTCTCCGCCTAACCACCACGATCCCATGCCATCAACCGTTGTGCGCAAGGGTAGAAAAGATACTCACACAGAAACATATACATCGATTGATAAAAACAATTATGACTAAAGAAAAACCAATAGTGATTTCAAATATCCGTTGGACTATGTATATCCTGATTGGATTTATTGTTGCTTTGGGCATTTTGATTTTTAATCTGGTCGGATTAAGTAAAATGATTTCGAATTTTTCTGATTCACCTGTTGCATTTGGACTGACTTTATTGTTTTTAATTGGACTATTTTTCATCCTGCCATTAATTCTACTGTTTTTACTTAAAAAGATTGAGATTTTCAAATCAAGACTGGTGATATGCTACCCGTTTCAACAAAAAAGGCAAATCGTTTATTTCGTAGATATTGATTCATTTAAGACTTATGAAGGTAATGCTCGTGGGATTAATTTCACCGAGATTTGCATAAAGTTGAAAAATGGCTCTAAAATTAAGTTTAATTCCTTATCAAACACGAATTTTAAGAAGTGCATATTGACATTGACAAAGAATATAAAAAATGAATAAACCCCAGCGCACAACACGCGGTATCAGGCATGGCGGGCTTTTCAGGGTGCAAATGTTGTCACTCGCATATAAGTCGGTGTACCGGGATAAGTTATCGCCCCGTAATCCGCCACGACCTCATACCGCAAACCGTTGTATGCAAGGCAAGAAAAAATACAGCGGTAGACAACAGACAAGGGAACCACCTTGACTAAAATCTCTGATTACATTAGATGTGGTCAATGATTTTGTATTATATTTTTTTTAACTTTTAAAATTTGACAAAAATGGATAATAAACAACAATTACCAAATTCAACAGCAACCTTAGTATTAGGAATTTGCGCCTTAGTTTTCGGATGTTTTTTCGTAGGATTTATTCTCGGAATTATTGGACTTGCTATTTCGGGTAAAAGCAAAAGACTTTACCTTCAAAGTCCTAATAATTATACTGGATACGGAGCATTAAATGCTGGTCGAATTATGTCTATAATTGGTGTAGTTTTAGGTGCTATTACAATACTTTATTACATAATCGTTGTAATAATTATTGGTGCTGCATCACTACCTTGGTTGGAATTATTAGACTTTTAATAAAAAAAATGCTATCATCAATTATTTCTTGGTTTGAGAACCATATGTTACCTTGTCAATACAAACAAATATTTGGCATAAGTTGTCCAATGTGTGGTTTTCAACGTTCATTTATCGAATTATTAAAGGGTAATTTTTACGAAAGTTTTACAATTTACCCTGCAATGCTTCCAATAATAATTACAGTAGTTGTTACGATAGTATTTTATATTTACAACCGGCAAAAATTGAAAAAAGTAGTACAGGTAATGCTTCTTTTCGATTTATCAATTATGGTCTTTACCTGTTTTTTTAATAATTTAGTAACTTAAAATTTTAATAAAATGAAACAGATTAATTTATTTTCGATAATTGCATTGTTTGCAATAATTTTAACGTCTTGCGGTGGCGGTAGTAAAGAATTCACAGTCAAAAACAATTCAGTCGATTTTGAAGGTGATTTAAGTGGATATTTAGAAGTAGTTGATGGCAATTATACAGTTTCAAAACCTGGCTCTGACTTAATACTTACTATCAAATTAAAAGCCATAAAACAATTAGCGGGGAATATGGAATTTGATGAGATTAGATTAGAGCTAACTGATGAAAATGGGATGCCAATCTCTGGTATGAGCACATTTACCGTTTCGAAATCTGGTTGGGCAAGAACGCCAAGTGAAAACACTAAGATTGATAATGCTTTAAAAAGTGGGAACGGTGAATTTGCAGTGCAATTTGTTTACGACACCTACTCAACTGGGGGTGGCTCACTAAACCGCACCGATGCTTTAAAAATTGCATCCAAAAAAGCAAAAGGGTTTTCAATCACTGATTCCAAATTCAAGAAAGAAGAAGAAATAAGTTCTTCAAGTAGTTCTTCAAGCAGTAGTTCATCATCCTATTCTGACGATGACGATGATGACGACGATGAACCAGTAACAAAAAAATCAAGTGGAAAGAATTGGGATAAAGTTTTGGCTGATTACGAGTCTTATACAGACAAGTACATTCAACTTCTCAAAAAAGCAAATTCTGGTGATATGTCAGCTATGACTGAATATGTTAGTATGTTGGAAAAAGCACAAGCACTTCAAGAAAGTTTATCAGACGCAGACGATGAAATGACACCTGCTCAACTTCAAAAGTTTATGAAAATTCAACAAAAACTTATTAATGCAGCAAGTAACTTGTAAAACAAACAAACAAGTGGGGCGTTGCCCCACTTGTTTTCAAAATTATTAATATTATGGCTGAAAATGGTAATTGCATATTAGATACTTTGCATACTCAATTTGCAGAAAATCAAAATCATCATCAAAGTTTATTTGTTCAATTTTTAGTTGCACTTCTTGCATTATTTGCAGGGTTTGGTTTTGTTTATACTCATACAAAACCTGACATAGCTTACAATCAGACATACGTTGAAATAAGTGAAAACTTAATATACTTTTCAAATATAATTCTCCTTTCAACGGCTGTCATTGTATCATCTGTATTGGCACTACTCAATTTAATATTGTTAAATCAAGGTTATGGTTTTAGAAGAGACCAATACTTGAATATGATTATTCGTAAAGATAAATTACAAAAAAAATATGATGATATTTTTAAAGGTTTATACAATCCAAACGATAAAGGATTTTTTGATTTTTTACCGAATTTTTATACAATCTTTTTTTGGTTTATAACTTCATTTCAACTATTTGTTTTAATATCAGTTTGTTCAAAAGAAGGTTTGACTTGTTTCGAAAATAAAAATGGTTCTTTACTATTATTTATTATTTTGATACTCTTAATAATTTTATCATTGGGTTTTTATATTAAGAACTTTTACAAATACAATTCAAACCTTAAAAAAACCGAGAAGTAATGAATGCCCAGCATACAACATCGTATATAAAACATTTGGCAGTCAGTGGGTTATCGAGCGTTTCAGCTCGTATCAAAAGCAGTTGTAACTTGACAGGGAAGTGCTTCGAAATGCCAAACGTTTCATATACGCAGCCGTTACACACAATTGCAAAACTAACCCGAGATTCAATCCATAATACTCAATGTAAACTGATCTTCATTTATTAACCTAATCAATTTGCTATGAAAAAGTTTATACTATTAATTTTTGCGGCTGGATTAATGAGTTGTGGAAGTCCTCAAAAAAAATCAATTTTTGAGCCATTGACTTTTGACGAGCTACAATCCGTAGTAAAAAAGGATTCGGTTATTGCAGAAGGCTATAAAGTCATGCAATACATTCGAGACTCCTTGCTTAGAACAGATATTGATAAAGTCAAATGGGCTGATCTTTCGTACGGAAGAATGGCCAAATATCTAAAGTTTGAAGCAGACAGTGAATATTTTAAACCTCTTAATAAAAAGTTTGCCGATGACTGGCAGAAAATATATGGCCCATATACTTTAAAAGTTGACTCGATTTCTGACTATTGGAAGAAATATAAGACCGAAAAATCTCTTGAAAATTATGTAAGAATCGAATTGGTTGAAATTAAGAAAACCTATTACGAATATATTGGTGGTATAGAGAATATTTACCTGGTATTCAAGCTCACACCCCTAAAAGGGAGAATAGAACAGATAAGATTTGGGTATAGAATTCAAGCAAAAATTAATGAGTCAAACGAATCCGATGAATATTCAAAACTTTTATCTCGTCTTAACTACTCATGGTGTATAAAATCAGATCCTTTCTCACAGCCCACTGTTGGATATTGGGAAGTAGACTATAAAAATGAAGAAATACTTGAATCTGAAAATCTACAATCCTTTAAACGAGATTATAATTTATTCATTGAAGTTGATGAGATAAGAAAGGATGGGCAGAATTTAAGTTCAGATGATCTTAATATACCAGAATCAGTTGAGTCATACTGGGAATACGAAAATGAAGATTTTTTGAAGCAATACTATATCAGAGAGATAGTTAGAAATATACTCAAAATAGAATATATGACAGAATCAGAATATATAGGGCAAAAAACTGATAGTGTACTTAAGAAAAAGGACCAACTCTGCTATGAATTCTTTCAACTTCCAATAAAAATGCTAGAAATTTAAGCAACTGTGTGTAACAGGTCGGTATATGTCATTGGCGCTCCGCACCGCGAGAACTTTCTGGCTAAAGAGGAACGTTAAGTGGTCTGCGGTGCGGCCTGCCCCGGCTCCCGCCGGGGACCCCCTCTTGGTGTCACGGTTTTTGCCAACGCGAGAATAAACAAAACAACATCATATACCTGCATCGCACCACGAGTGCAAAAACACGCGCCACCACGACTCTGCGCCAACGCCACATACCGCCGAACGTTATAGCCAATGCGGTGCCACAAAACATGATAAAATATCTAGCATAACCCTCCCCATATTTGGCACATTTGCTTTTGCGCGACACTAGCCCCGACCCACATGCAAAAGCAAAAGAGCCAAATGCCCTCGCTCCTTTTTTTTAACTTTACTCCTCCACACTAGACAAATGACAAACAAGCAAACAGCAAAAGAAAAAATTGAGAGTCTTGTAATCCGTTTTGAGGAACAATTTGAATCATATAAAAACTCCGATTATAATGAGACTTTAACTCGTCGTGATTTTATAGATCCATTCTTCAAAGCTCTCGGTTGGGACATTGATAATGAATCCGGCTACGCAGAGGCTTATAGGGAAGTAATACATGAAGATAAAGTAAAAGTAAGTGGTTCAACAAAAGCTCCAGATTATTCATTCAGATTAGTTGGCGGTAAAAGGCTATTCTTTGTTGAGGCAAAAAAACCAAGTATTTCAGTAAAAGAAGATATACAACCGGCATACCAGGTCCGGAGATACGGATGGAGTGCAAAACTCCCGATCAGCATAATAACCGACTTTGAGGAGTTCTCTATATATGACTGCACAAAGAAGCCAAAGCCAAACGACAAGCCACCTGTTGCAAGAATTAAATACCTATCATTCAGGGACTACATAAAAGAATTTGACTTTCTATGGGACACATTCAGCAAAGAACAAGTACTGAAAGGTAGCTTTGACAAGTACCTGCAAAGTGATACTCATAAGAAGGGTACTGCAACTGTTGATAAAGACTTCCTGGAATCACTTGACAGATGGAGAACATATCTTGCAGTTAGCATAAGCTGGAATAACAAGACTCTTGATGAAGAAGAGATTAATTTTGTCGTCCAGCAAACAATTGACAGGATCATCTTCCTTCGCATAGCAGAAGATCGCGGTGTAGAACCATATGGCACTTTGCACCATGCCACCAAACTAGGTAACTTGTATCAGAATCTTTTTGAATTATTCCAGAAAGCTGATCAAAAGTACAATTCCGGACTATTTGATTTCAAAAAAGATAAAATCAGTCAAGACGTTATAATTGATAATAAGGTAATTAAAACAATCCTAAACGAACTTTATTACCCAGAGTGTCCCTATGAATTTTCAGTTCTTTCAGTTGAAATCCTTGGCAGTGCATATGAACAATTCCTTGGTAAAGTAATCAGGATTACACCTGCTCACCATGCCAAGATTGAAGAGAAACCAGAAGTAAGAAAAGCGGGTGGGGTCTATTACACACCCCAATACATTGTAGATTACATCGTTAAAAGCACTGTCGGAAAACTGATTGAGGGAAAAACACCAAAAGAAATCTCAAAGATCAAAATACTAGACCCTGCCTGCGGCAGTGGTAGTTTTTTGATCGGTGCATTCCAGTACCTTCTAGACTATCACAAAGATTATTACTCCGAAAATGGCAAACCTTCAAAAGGAAAGAAAGATAATCCACTAACCCCAGAGGGCAATCTTACAAGTGCAGAGAAGAAAAGGATTCTGTTGAATAATATATTTGGCGTTGACCTTGATGCTAATGCAGTTGAGGTGACGAAGCTCAGTCTTCTCATTAAATGTCTGGAGGGTGAGACAGATGCATCAATTCAACAGCAATTGAGTATTTGGCATGAAAGGGTTTTACCAACTCTGGAAAGCAATATTAAGAACGGCAACAGCCTCATAGATACTGATTTCTACTCCTCTGAACTAGAATTGGGATTTGAAAAGAACATAAAACCATTCAATTGGAGAAAAAACTTTCCGTTAATTTTTGATGAGGGTGGGTTTGATGCCATTATTGGAAATCCACCATATGTGATGCTTCAAAACTTAGAAAAAAGGGAGGTATTTGAATATTCCTCCAAAAAATACAGAAGTGCAAAGTATAAGATAGATACCTATCAACTATTCATTGAAAGATCCATAACACTATTGAGAAAGGATGGATTATTGGGATTTATTACACCAAATACTTTCTTAAAAAACATACATGCAGAACCATTGCGTAGGCTTATAATTGAAACCACTCAACTTAATGAACTTCTGATTTTTAATTACTCTGTTTTCACATCAGCGAGTGTTGATACCTGTATAATAATTCTGGAGAATAAAATCGCATCTCCACAAACAAAAGTTGAAATTAAAGAGGTTCAAAAACCATTTTACCCTATTTTCAAAAGCAGCATTCTTCAGAATTCCTTTACAAGAAATCAGAGACTAGATTTTAATGTCTCAATAACAGATATTGATATTGAAACCATTGGCAAAATTGAATCAGAATCTGTTCAATTGAACACCTATTGTAAAGCTTACTTTGGGATCCAGACTTTTGATCGGAATAAATTTGTTGCAAAAGAAAAATTATCAGATGATTACCAACCCGTAATTGACGGTTCAAACATAAGTTTTTACTATTTAATTCCGGCCACAGAGTATGTATTATTCAAGCCTTCTGCCATCAAAAGTGGTGGAGAGGAATCAATATATAGGCAGGAGAGAATCTGTCTGAGACAAATTGGGGCCAGTCCAATCGCTACTATTGTTCCAGCTAACCTATTCACTTTGAACACAATTTACAATGTATACTTGAAGGTATATGACCACGACCTTTTATTGTTTTTACTAGCCATTATTAATTCACGCACAACAAAATATTACTGGCAAAAAAAGAACTCAGATGAAAAGAAAACCTTTCCCAAAATTAAGAAAGAAGCCATTCTATCTATACCTGTACCAAGAATAACTAATCCTGTTCAGGAATCTATAAAAACAGAAATAATAAAACTCGTTGATCAAACAATGACATTAAAGAAGGAATTAACCTTGACTAAGGTGCCTGCTAAGGCAGATCAAATTTTAAATAGAACTGATTTCTACCTAGAAAGGATAGATGAGTTAATATTTGATCTGTACAATTTTTCAATATCTGAAAAGAACCTAATTAATTCATTATGTTGATTTTGCAAGCACATTTAAAAGCCTCACAAGCTTACCCGCAGCCAAAGCTTTTAAAAGAGCTTGCGTGCCTTCAATCGAAGCATCAACAAAATAGTGTTATCGTAATATTGAATTAACCGCACTGGCTATAACAGGTCGGTATATGTCATTGGCGCTCCGCACCGCGAGAACTTTCTGGCTAAAGAGGATCGTTAAGTGGTCAGCGGTGCGGCCTGCCCCAGCTCCCGCCGGGGACCCCCTCCTGGTGTCACGGTTTTTGCCAACGCGATAATAAAGTAATAACCGCATAACCCTGCATCGCACCACGAGTGCAAAAACACGCGCCACCGCGACTCTGCGCCAACGCCACATACCGCCGAACGTTAGTAACAATAGCGGCTATATAATAATCAAAGTGGTAACTGCTCAAATCACAATAAAAGGGGGGCCAGCATTTCCTCTCGCTTCGAAGAGTCTCGCCTACGCGCCGCCACTTAGCTTGTCAGGAATTTAAAGAACATTAATAACCATTCTAGCACGAGTCGCGAATCACCCCAACTCAGCTGCACTCCTCCGCTTCTTGGGTTAAGTAGCGGCTCGGCGAGAAATCAAAGGAGCCTGTTTAACTGCACTCAAGTGAATTCTTCTCTGACCTTAATAAAGATTAATAAGCCGCTACAGTTCCTAACAGGCCGGTATGTTACATATGCTTGTCATGGTTTTTGCCCCCTCCTTCTGGAACATTAAGTGCATAAAGGAAAAATCCTGATCACCTAGCCCAACAATAATGGCGGGGTAGATTTGGAATCAAAAGATTGTTCTGTCGTGCGCCGGATCGGCAAAAACCACGCCATCCCCTCCCCAAGGGTCGGGGCTCGCAAACGTAACATACCGCCGAACGTTATGCGCAATTGACTGTCACTGATGAATGTAATCCCGCAAAACAGATGAAAGTGAAACCTCTCCTACTCATCGCCCTTTTTATCTTGTTTGCTTGTTCAAACCTAAAGAACACTACTATAAGTGAACCCCATTTGCCTAGTAATCATATAGTGAATCAAGTCATAGCGGCAATAATTGAACTGGATTCGCTATCCTATGATAATGAATTATTAAATGAATTCAAGAATATTAAGTTTTATAATCCTCATTTTGTTGATAGTCTGTGGATCCCCCCGCCTCCTGATGGGTTCTATTATGATGAAGTTCTTTTGAAATTTGACCCTCAAAATAAGGAGATACGGCAATCCGATTCAATATTCCTGAGCAAACAATCAAACACATTTAACAGGTATACACTCGCTGATTCAATCTGTAATAAGTTTCTACCTGAATCCAGTCACGTTTATCAATTCCATGTCCCCATCTTCTCATCAGATATGAAAACTGTTTTTATACAGTATTGGGAGGATTGTGGAGCTGGTTGTGGGAGGCAATACACTTGCGTATTACGTTGGAAGGAAGCTAAATGGGTTCTTACAGATAAATGGCTTAGCATAATTGAGTAGTAAGTCAACTACGCATAACAGGTCGGTATATGTCATTGGCTTTTCCGTACCGCGAGAACTTTCTGGCTAAAGAGGAACGTTAAGTGGTCGGCGGTACGGCCTGCCCCGGCTCCCGCCGGGGACCCCCACTGGTGTCACGGTTTTTGCCAACGCGAGAATAAAGTAATAACCATCATAACCCTACATCGCACCACGAGTGCAAAAACACGCGCCACCGCGACTCTGCGCCAACGCCACATACCGCCTAACGTTATAAGCCATTTAAGCTAGAATAATATGGGAATCTATCCTAAAATTCTTTTTAAGGTGATTTTTTCAGCAAAATGTCTTGACTTATGTTTTAACATTTTTTAAATTTGATTCTGTCAATGTCGTATAAGCTCTAGAATGAATGTCTAAAAGTGACACATTTGTTGGGACATTATTTGGAATGACTGTTGCCGTGACTCTTATTAGCAGTTCGGCAATGATATCCCCTACGTTAGTATCATTGTTTTTATTTGTCCTTTTCGTTACTGCTACATCAATTTTCGCTGGAGTTCTATTAATCTTAAACAAAGACAGGCCAGTCTTAAATTTGAATTTGCACTCAGTCCTTTTCCTGATCTGGGGCTTATACATAGTTCTTTATCCCATACTAACCCGCGGAGTCAATGCTAATTTAAAGGATGGTTATCTTCTATCTTGCATTATATACTATTTCAGTCTCATAATCCTTCTGGTTCATTTAAAGCCCCGCCTTGAAGTGATTTACCTCCCACTACTCCTTATGGGTACTATTGAGGCCTTGATATGCATTCTGCAATATTCCGGATACATTAATAGCGTAAATTCTTTCTTTAAGGTTACGGGAACCATTGTAAATCCGAATACAACAGCGATGTTCCTTGTCTTATGTTTCTCAGCCGGGATGCATTTTTTGAGTATTTTTTCCGTAAGAGCCGAGAAAACTAAATCACAACGTTCAAGGAAATCAGACCGCTTAAATGAGCCAAAAGATTCCAATCGAATGAAAACGACAAAGTCACTATTTGTTTTGGTCGGATTAGTTTTAATAATTGTGGCTATCGTGTTGTTAAAATGCAGAACTGCATTTATAGGAGTAATTGCAATCATTGTGGTAATATGGGGTTCCAGATTCAGATTTACACGTTGGAATAATGTGCGGAGGCGATTGAGGTTGCTTATTCCAGTCCTGGTCTTAATCTTCCTTTTGCCAATTCTATTATTTCTATACAAAGCAAAAGAAGATTCGTCAAGAGGACGACTTTTAGTTTGGAAAGTGTCAACCCAGATGATCCAAGAAAGTCCATGGACTGGCTATGGCTATGGATTGTTTGAACGCAACTATAATCTGGCTCAAGCTAAATACTTTAATAGTGGCAAGGCCACAGAAGAAGAAATTGAGAGAGCGGATCATATTACCTTAGCTTATAATGAAGTAATTGAAAGTACTGTAGAGGGCGGGGTAATTGGAACAACACTGTTTTTGGGTTTTATTGGATTACTGATACATAAATGTCTAAGGCAATTCCGTAACATTCATAATTCAACTTCGTCATTCATAAAGTCATCAGAAAAGGGAGAAGCCATTAGGAACCAAGTATCGTTGAATGCGCCTGCTTTTGCAGGAGTAATTGCTTTTACCCTAATGAGTTTGGTTAATTTTACTGTTCAGGCAGTCCCTGTGATGTGTGTATTTATTATCTTCTCATCTCTGATTTCGGCTCAAGATATTACAGTTTTTCAAGATAAGGCTCTGACAGATAAAAACCAGTTTCTAAAAGCAAAGGAGCAGTTAATTAATGTGCGGCATTCCAATAAATATCAGAATCAAATAGTTGCATTGATACTGCTTGTCTCTGTATTTGCCATAGAGTTACCATTTATAAAAACAGGTTTTGCTCAATACCATCTGGGCAAATCCGTGAAAACGATTAGCACTGGTAATCCAGCAAACATTGAAAGGACAATTGAGACAATGAAGGATCTAAGACCCGAACTATCATCTTGTGAGGGATATTATAGGTATACCGCATTTGCTTTTTTTAAGCTCCATGACCTTCAATCTGCGATAGAATATTATTCTGAAGCATCTAAACTTACGTCCAACCCTGACTTGTTTTTAAGCAGAGGAGTTTGTTATGAAAAAATTGGACAATATTCAGCCGCTGAGGCTGACTATCTAACGGCCTCATACATAGTGCCAAACAGAATTATTCCAAAGTACAGACTCATGCTGCTTTATCTCCAAAGAAGTAATTCTAAGGAGGCATCAGCAATGGCAAGACAGATTGTTGAAATGCAACCTAAGGTTAATAATTCACAAGCTGAGGCTGCAAAGAAAGCTGCTCAAGAAGTCTTACGAAAGCTTAATTCAAGGAATAATCAAGTGCCTTTCAATACCATGCAATGAATCTATAATGTCTAACTTAAATGCGTATGCGTATGAAGAAACTTTTCTTTTTATCAGGAATCCTATTGCTGCAACTAAGTCTTGACGTTGCAGTTGCTCAAACTTCCATGAATGGAGAATTTTCATCTGGGCAGTACCCCCAAACAAAGTCTTTGCTTTACCTGGCAGGCCTTTATAGACAATCTCTTGGTTTATCAGAGGCACAGATCAATGCCATTAAGACTTCACGCACAGCGGTATCAGATTTGAAGGAGCAACACTCCGCAGCTGATCTTTCCAAATATGAACTTGTCAAGTTGAAAGAAATTCTATCCGATAACCAATTTGAACGGTTCCTTGTTTTGAAAAATAGACCTATTGCAGAAAAGTTGGTGGTAAGAGTCTGGAATGGAATGATTGCACAACAGTTAGTAACACCGTCAGATTCTACAAAGCTTTATTTCCTTGTAAGAACCCATCTGCTCTCAGAACTCATAACAAGGGATTATTTCATTGATGATCCAGTGTGCCAGCAAAAGCATTTAGATGAACTGGGCCTTAAAGCTCCATCTGTTCTTTTTAAGTATTTGCATAACGGTCAGAGCAGACCTTCGGAGAAGAACCCATATAGGGCAGATTTTATTTGGTAGTCCATACTAATCAACCGCAACAACTTTAAAGATAGATGACAATGAGAATAGTAACATTATTAATAGGAGTTTTCCTTCTTCCCGGGTATTTGATTGGACAATCACAGGGAGATGTTATGAAGGAAAGGTATAATGATGCTCTATGGTATTTAAGAGGAGTGTCAAAACCATACTATCCTGAAAAAGGTCTGGGGATAATGCATGACCTGGCCGAAGATTCTTACCCGAAGGCAATGAATGCCCTTGGTATAATGTACAGCAAAGGTATGGGGACGAAGATTGATTACCAGACTTCGCTTCAGTGGTTTATAAAGGCTTCAGAGGCAGGATACTTAAAAGCTTATCATAATATAGGTCTTATGTATAAATACGGCTATGGAGTAAAGAGTAGTTTTTCTAATGCTATGAATAGTTTCTTACAAGGCGCCGAACTCGGGGATCCAGATTGTATGTATTCTGCCGGTTACATGTATTACAAGGGCTTAGGCTGCAAACAGGACTACAAGAAAGCGCTCGAGTTTTTCTTTAGGGCGGCAGAATTGAGCAATTCCGGTGCGACTTACATGATAGGATTATGTTACAGAAATGGATATGGGGTTGAACAAAATGAGGAAAAGGCTATTGAATGGCTGAAACTGTCAAGTGCAAGCGGTAATCTAAGAGCCAATATTGAATTGTCAGCTGAATGCCCTGAGAATTCTATCAGCAAAGGCAAAATAGTATATTCGAGGGCATATGATGTAAATATACCTCAAGCGTTTGTGAAGGTTGCCCATGACCCCGTAAATCAATTTCATTCGGGTACTTATGAGGGTTATATAATTACATATGACTGGAGTGGAACCAATGTTATCAATATCTCTCCCCTGATTCTGGAACTGCAACGTAATGATTACCATGTCACTGGACAATGGATAGAAGCAGATACTCTGAGGGTAGGTATAAATGCACACCTATCAGATACTACCCTGGCTTTTATAGATGTTGAATACCAGCGTGGTGATCACTATAGTGTAACCCCATTCGACTGGGAGTTTACAGATGCAAGTGTCAACATCAATTATTCTGATTCAATGGTTTACTTAACCGGCAACTTACAAATGTTCTCTCCTCTTACCATGGAGCCAGAGAGACCACGATACATCTCGTTAATATCTGTTTTAGAAAAAAACCATCCTGAGAAGTATTCCGGTATCGAGCCAATAAATAGTCTCGTAGTATTCCCTAACCCCTTCAGTGAGCAACTGAACCTTAGTTTTGAGCTTCTTGATGATGCTGAGATCTTTATAAAGGTCCAGACCGTAACAGGAAATCTGGTCTATGAAGCCAAATGCGGTAAGCTCCTAACCGGCACCAATGTTGTTCCCTTGCCAGTTAGCCTGACTCAGGGACTATATATAGTAACCGTAAGCAGAAATAACTTTTCGAAATCAGCAACTGTGGTAAAGCGATGAAATAGCCACATTTTGAACTGCATGGCATGAAGCTGATAAATGGAATGAATTCATTTATAAATCAATAATTTATAAATGATGCTAGGGTTTAGGATTATTATCTGAATAGGGTTTTAAAACTCAAATCACATTTCAAATTAAAATTGAAAAAGAAATGAAAAAAATACTGCTGTTCCTCGTACTTTTTCTTAATTTGTTCCCATTGGGTTTTAATTTTGAAAAAGGCAAAATGTTATTTCCGGGCTCATTATATGGTCAATATCAAGGCGTCGAGGGTGAATGCATAAACGGATATATGACCTGTGATTGTGATGGATGGATTTTATTTCTTGAATGTTCAGATCCTGGAACTATTGACTGTCAGTGCATTGATCCTGTCATCATCACTCCCCCACCTGATTTTACTTGTCCGATATGTGGGCAGGATCCATGTGTATGTGGTTATTATGATCCATGCTCTTATGGTTCGCCAGATTATTCAGACTGTGCATGCCTTGGGATTAATTGCGACTATGGCGGATGCGATCCAAGTTCTCCATATTATGATGAATGTACTTGTCTTGGCATAAATTGTGATGATGGGGGTGGAGATGGAAGTAGCGGCGATGATCCTACAGATCCACCAGATGATGGCACAAATGATGGAACCTATAATTTTGATACATCGACTTTGACTCCAGAAGAGAACAGTCTCTTTGATCAAGCTATTAATGATTTGGAAAACAATTGTTTTTTCAATAGGATGCTAAACTCACTCCAACCAATAACCATAAGGGTTGAAAGTAGCCTGCAAAGTCCTGCTACTTATAGGTCAATTGAAAATACTATTATATTTAGGTCCTCAGAAACAATTTTCGCGTATAATGCGGCAGGTGAATTATTCCATGCCTTTCAGGATACTTACTACGGAGCATATATGGATGATTTACAGCTGCTAAAAGAAACACAAAACACATACGGCACGGGGTTTACAAATATCGAATTTGAAGAAAAATTCGTTCATTTGTTTGCAGGAATTATTGGTGGAAATTCAGGATACCCATTACTAGCCTGATTAATTCATAAACTTACAATTTAGGCATTCCAATCAGATTTGTTTTCCCTTTCAAGTTGTATATGCCGGGATTCCCCGGCCGGTTTGCTCTGGATTAGCTGAACAAGTGTACAGATT
>Ga0255344_1003373_pt1 | contig 17588 bp, 11 predicted proteins | sample wastewater_treat_5_FD_192414 | JGI IMG/M metagenome (GOLD analysis project Ga0255344, IMG submission 192414) | Wastewater microbial communities from Lulu Island WWTP, Vancouver, Canada - plant18 | ecosystem: Engineered > WWTP > Wastewater > Unclassified | place: Canada: Vancouver, British... | reverse complement strand
CCGCTATGCGTTCTTCATCTGTTAGCTTACTTCCTCTTGACATAAAATAACCCCCTTACAGCTTTCACACGCTTTTGTTTTTTCGTGTGTCTACTTTAAGGGGATTATATCACTTTGAAATGCTCAGGGGCATAACTTCTATATGAGTACCCGCCATATCCCGGGGAGTTTTCATTAAGCCGTCATCTGTAGCATTTATACTCTTTCAGATGCATATCAAAGCACACTGAATCTGCAATATGATCGGTTTTTTTATCAATGACAACTATATTTATTCCTCGTCTGTTTACGGAATATTCGGTGTTGTTTATCACGATCTTTGATACATTTCCCGACTTCAGATTGCCGCTTACTATATCGACATTATTGCCGTTTACATTAAGCGACTCTTTTATAAGATTGTCGGATATACTCTCATAAACCGCCTTTCCGCTGTCTATTACAGCTGCAAATGACTTCCAGTGTTTGTCATGAAGATCGGTTTTCAGGCCAAGATCTCTCAGCTTTCCGGCAATGTCATTATTCAGCGATATACCCGGAGTATCCTTGACAGAAAGGAAAATAGTGTAGTCATCAGGAGTTTTTTCAGTTCATCGAGATATTCATAAACACCGCTGATGGAATTCAATCCGCTGTCTGAACCGCCTGACAGCATTTTCACCTGCCTTTTGAGAGAATCTATCTCTGCCTGCTGCTGCTTGATAAGCCTGATGAGAACATCGTAATCGCTGAACTCATACTTTTTCTCAGCTTCAAGAGCGTTTTTCAGCCATGCAAGACATCGTTTTCTTTCGGAATCCAGCACCTTGTAGACCTTGTCAAAATCAATAGCTTCAAATATTGTTGTATTGTTTTCAAGGTCTTTGCTTTCACGGATAAGCCTGTTGCTGATACCGAACATTGAAAGAAGGGACTCAAATCTGCTTCCGCCTCGGTTTTTGTTCAGGATCGAAATAAACGGCTTGCCCATTATGATCGCAAAACAGGTACCGTGGAAAGAATCTGTAACAAAGAAATCGCAGTTCTTTATCAGCTGAAGTCTTTCCTCAACTTTAAGATGCTGTACATCCAGACCGCTGAGAGAACTAACATATTCATCGGAATGGTTGAATTCGGAAAAGATCTGTGCTTTGAATCCAAGCACCTTCTGCGCCTTTTTCAGTATAGCAGCCTTATCCTCAGAAGGATCGAGAATGTATGAGCCTATGTAATGCTTGGGAAGCTTGCGCTGTGATTTTGCTATAAGCTGATCGTAATATCTCGGTTCACAGAGAAAAACGGGATCCAATACCCACTCAGCTTTTACTCCGAAATCATTTTTTGAAATATCAACACCGCTTTTTTCACGGACAGAAAAAGCATCGAACTTTCTCATATAATAGCCCATTTCGGCCAATACTTCCCTGTCGCCCCAAACCCGGTCATGACCGTAAGAAGCCGCATATGCTATTTTCTTTTTGTGGTCATCCACCCAGTCAAGAGTGACAAAACGTCCAAGCAGATTATAGAGCGCATACTGGAAAAGCTGGTCTGAACCTACTACAAACGTATCGCAGTATTTATTAAAGTCAGCCATTTCTGCTTTTGTTTTTCTCTGCGTGGATATTGCCGCAGATGGATATGGCAGTTCAATATAGATATTCTTCATCGATTCCAGCGATGCCTTTCCCGGTGCATCAGCAGGACGCTCTATCATCAGGCATGAATAGCCCATATTCTCAAGGGTATTATAAAGCGCATACTGAGTCAGTGAGCCGCCGAAATTGCCTGCGTAGTAATTGCTGACAACTCCTATGTCAAACTTACGGCTAAGTGCCTTTTTCAGTGCCTTTTCATAGGAAAGTCCCTCTTCTCTCATGAACTTGAAAAGCCTGTATCTGTTGGCGTTCAAAGGGTAATGGGAATGTATCCTGTTCTTTACTTCAGTGGTCTGAAAATCGAATTCCTTTATCTGAAGCTTTGAAGCCAATGAATCAAACAGCTTCTTCGCTTTTTTATTGTTCACATAAACGATAGAAGTTCCCTTGCCGTCATTCTGAGTCTTGTCATGCTTGCTTATACCCCAGAAATCTCCCACAGAAAAGTCGCCCTGCCGTGGGAATTCCGCAAAAGGACAGTCTCCGCAGGATTCTCTGAGTGTGATATTCCTGTAGAATCCGATAAGATAGGGGTCAGTCTTGTTATCCGCAGTATACTCGCTTCCGTCCTGCATAGTTATCAGAATATGCTCGGAACTCCAGCCGAAGCGTTTATCACGGAAGCGCACTTCCTTGATCTGCTTGCCGGAAAAATTCTCGTTGAGATACTGTCTGAATATCTTCTGTGAAGGCACACCGTGACACAGTACATCCATAATGTAAAGATCGTCGTAATCCTTGCGAAGATAAGAACGAAGACCAGCCGCCTGACAGGGAGTTCCTGTAAACAGCACAGGCTTTCCTGATTTCAGAAGCTTCTCGATCTCACGATAGATCATGCCTGTTTCGCTCTGAACATACTTTGATCCACGGATAGGTCCAAGCTTATCTGCGCTGTCTGCAATGATATGTTTCAGCTTCAGATCATCGTCAAAAGCCGCACCGCAGACATAACCGCCACGTGATATTATCTCCTCTGCAAGGACCGTGAACACTCCGCCCGATGAACTTCTTTCCCTTATCGTATCAGAAGCACGTACAGCAAAGAGTTCAGGCGGCTTCTTATTATACTTGACCGGATTCAGCACAGGACAGCTTCTGGCACACATACCGCATTCTGTACAAGCTTCCTTGTTGATAAATGGATAGACGAATCCGTCCTTATCCTCCTGCATTGTTATTGCTTTGAAATGGCAGGAGTTGCAGCAGGCTGAACAGGCGGTACATTTTTCCCTTTCCAGATCATTTATCGTATTTTTCAAAATTGTACCTCCTAATATTAAAACGAATTGTTTCTTATCATAATACCAAAGGAATAAAATCGTTTACGTTATAGATTGGAAAATCCACCTTGTTTTTCAATATTGTAATACTGTTTTCTCTTGGAAAGATATCACATACTATAATTGCATCAACTTCAGGATAGACCTCAGCTGAAACGGGTATAACCTTTTCAGCTGTATGATGGTCCCAGTTGCAAACTATATATTCAAGGCTTATCCCTGCTTTTTTCAGCAGATCTGCCAGTACTTCGGAAATGATAAAATCTCCCCAGAACGCAACCTTTCTGATGTTATTCTTATTGCAGAATTCTTTGATATTCTCCAATGTGATATCCATGTTTCGTGTAAGCTGTTCAAAAGTTTTGGTATAGCAAAGCAATCTTGAGTTTTCACTTTTCAGCTTTTTGTTTTCTTTTATAACTGATAAATGTTCAGCATCAAGATACTTTTTCATCAGGATATTTGTATGCTTCATATACAAACCGTCAGGAACAGCTTTTTTAGTATTGATTATATGCTGTAATGCTTCATATGCATATGTATAGTATTCCTTCACGTAATGAAGCGGATGAGTACCCCAGATGTGATTTTCATCGCCTAATACATATTCGGGCATTTCTATTACATAACAGCCCTTCAATCTTTCTTCTGCAAGTGCATATAGTTCTTTCAGAATAGAATTTATCTGATGATAATACTCTGTATTCTTAAACGTCTTTTTAGTTCCGTCTTTAGCGATATAATGATCTACCAGATAATACTTATGAAGGATTATCCGCTTTGGTTTATAATGATTCAGTATCTTATTGCAGAACCAGTTTATACACTTTTTGTATTTCTCAACAGGCAGCAGATCTTCAACTGTGTATTCTCCGAATATTTTTTCAAAAGCTTCTTTATTCTTCAGGATAATATTGGTAAGAGATGTTGTATTATTTCCGTACTTCACCAGTTTCAGACGTATATCTGCAAAATCCAGCAAAAGCCAGTCTGACTTCTTTTCGGTCAGATATTCCAGCCACTGCTTATTGTTATCGAGCAGCAGACAGCGTTTTGCAAAATCTGAGCCCCATGTCAGTGATTCAAGATCTTCCGCTTTGATAATGTGATCGCCCTTAGGCTGATACAGTGACATAGGGGATGAAAATGACACATACTGCCGGATCTCAAACTCTGTATCCTTTGGAAAGATCTCTCTTGAAACGCTATCGCCGAATATATTTATAGTCGTTTTTTCAGTATTACTGTCTTTTCTGACAATATCCTTTACGGATCCGATCATTTCAATACTTCCTTATTTTATATTTTTGTCCAGTCGAAAATTACTCCAATAATAAACGACTGTAATTCTGCTTTTCCAGGTGCAGTATATGATAATCCATTTTTTTCTCCTTTAGAACAGGACTTCAAAGAAAATAGCCTTATCGCTGTCAGGATCAGTAAATTCAGGCAGAAGTGCCTCAAATTCATCTTTGTTATGTGCACATATATACTTAAAATATCCGAGAGAACGTACCCAACCCTCAGCTGATGCGCCGTGCTGATGAGTTATCGAACGGCTCTGGTAATGCTTCAGAAGGCCTGCACAATGATCGTTATTCAGCAGTATTCTTACATGAGAACCGGGAGCTTTGTTCCATAGTGAATTCATATCATAGAAAAAGCTGAGATCACCGATCATAAGGAAGCTGAGTTTATCATCTACTGCGCATTGTCCCATAAACGATGAGCATGAACCGTCTATTCCATTTGTGCCCATATTACAATAAACCGTAATACTCGGATCAAGCGGATAATTATGAGAATTGATGAATGTATTTCCTACGCTCAGATGAAGGACTGAATCTTTAGGAAGATTTGTCATAAGTCTGCCCATAGTGTAATATGATGTGAATTTCTCATCTTTCCATGCTACACCTGACCAGTCAACAGCAGGAACCTTTTCTGCGGCATTCTTCCAATCGGTAAGATACTTTTTATCATTCCTTATATCACCTGCTTTTTCAGCAAAGTATCTGAAGAACTGACTCTGTGAACAGCCAAAAATATCAGTCAGCTTTCTGTAGATATCGCAAAGCGAGCCATCTTCTATTACGTGCCAGAACGGCAGATTTCTAACTATTGATCTTATCTTTCCCTGAAGCGGACAGTTCAGGACTCTTTTGCCGCCTACATATATTATAAGGTCAGGCATAAGTGTCTTCTTGAATTCATCGTTTGTTATTTTTTTAAGAAGTCTGTACGGATTAAGGCAATACTCACCTGATACATTTGATAAATGATCTGTAAGCACGACACAGTTATACTTCTCTGTAAAGGTATCAAAATTCTTTTTGTCCTCAGGTGACAACGGATTATTCTGTCCGTAAATAACCATTATCTTCTTGGAAGACCGCAGTTTCTGTGCTGCTTCTTCCCACTGTGACTGCGGCGAAAAGAAATCTGTTCTCTTTATGGTCTTTACATTGATAAGAGCAAGATTCTCTGTCGGAGGCGGATCGTGCTCAATAATATTTATCGGCATATTGATATGAACAGGACCATTTACAAAATGTCTGCATTCAAGTATGGCTTCACTGACCATTCTGCGTGTCTCCCATATACCTGAATTATCCCAGTTTATCGGAAGCTGAAATGTTTTTTTACAAACGTCTCTGAATACGCCCTGCTGATATATCATCTGTGCTTCCATCTGTCCGATATAACAAGGATAGCGATCACCGGTCAGAATGATTATCGGCACACGCTGATGAAAAGCTTCCGTAATACCGGGAAGATAATTTGTAACAGCAGTTCCTGATGTACAAGTTATAACAACAGGTTCATAATTCATCTTGACAGAAAGTCCCAATGCAAAGTATGCAGCAGATCTCTCATCAGTTACCCTGTATGTTGTAAAGCAATCATTTGACTCAAAGTATCTTGCGAGAGAGAGGTTTCTTGTTCCCGATGATATTACGATATGCTTTATGCCATAGGCTTTTAGAAGCGAAACAATAAGTCTGCATCTCTCAATATCAGGGTGAAGCTTCAGAGGTTCAGCTGAAGGCGCAGGGGCTTTTACTATAACTCCGCCTTCAGCACTGCTGTCTGAGGAAATAACTTTATTCACAGCAGGTTCGGCTGTCTTTTTTTCTCAAGCGCATTTTTCAGCCACTCGAGAGATCTTGCCTTTTCAGCGTCTATCTTTTTGTAGACGCTTTCATAATCGATCGGATCACCATTTACTGCCTGAGTGTATTTTTCAGCAATAGCTTCGGGACTCTCGACCATACGGTCAAGGAGTCCGAATCCTCCCAGCAGATATGGGAATCTGCTTCCGCCTCTGCCGTTATTCTTCATAACGATGAACGGTCTGCGGAATATGATAGAGAAGCATGAACCGTGGAAGGAATCTGTAACGACGAACTGCGCATTCTTGAAAAGATAAAGCCATTCCTTTACTGTAGGGTTCAGCATGAACATGACATTATCATTGTTGATATTCAAAGCATCACGAAACTTTATCTTATCCCCGCTCTGATTGAAGACAACAATTACCTTCCTGCCGCTTTCCTCGGCTATTTTCTGTATGCTTGCACCGATCTTGGGATTCGGGTCAAGCACATAAGCGAAGATATACTCCTCGTCTATACTGAAGTTGACCGCTTCTGAGATAAGCTCATCGTACTTCTCCACATCACACAGAAAAACAGGGTCAAGCACAAGTTCGGCATGAGTACCGAAGTCTTCCTCGCAGATCCTTTTTGAAAAATCATCTCTGACAGAAACTGCGTCGAAGCGCTTCAGGTTCTTATCGGTAATAACTTTTTCTTCCGGAGGTCCGATATATGTATCTTTTCCGAAAGAAGTCGCATAGGCCACTTTTATCTTGTCATCGCTGACGAAGTCAAGGAAGTAAGACTGCTTATACGGACGGCTCAGATGATAATTCCACATCTGATCCGAACCGATCAGGAATGCGTCAAAAAATTCGTTCAGTTCAGAAAGGCGGCTGAGCGGACGCAGTTTAGTAACTTTATACTTTTCCTTAGCGAATCGCAGAGGATGAGAACGCTCAAGAGAATCTATATCGATGTCTCTTCCAAGCGGATTGCGGATCATCGCATAAGTCTTTCCAAGTTTATCAAGAACTTTTGAAAGAGAATAGTATGTAATGATACTGCCGTAATTATTGCCGTACCATAAACCGTGTATCGCTACATCATATTTTGCCATAGTTTACTCCTTAGTTCATCTTCAGATACTCTCTCCAGAAACTGTCTGACTGGAGTTTCTTAGCTGCTTCCTTATATGCAGCTTCTATATTTTCTTTGTTTTCTTCATAATAGCTCATGACCTTCTTGTAACGGGTTATCAGCTCTTCAAAGCGCTTCTTGTCACGCTTTCTCAGGCATACGGTATGATCGTAAGGATTGACTGCAAGTATCTGCTCTGCAAGATGCTGCTTTGCCGGATCATCGAACCAGTCGTATGCGATAACAGCTGTAGTTCCCTTTTTCAGCATGAAATCTGGAAGTGTCTGGCCGTTGTAGGTCTCTTCGTAAAGCATCTGCTCTTCTTCGGTAAGTCTTCTCTCTTCATAACGGTAAACGCTGTCAAAGTCTATAGGTCCGTCATAAACCAGATTTGCAGCCTGCATCTTCTCGTTCTTTGCAGCATGGGATTTCATTATCTTTTCACCCTGCGGTGTGAGCATAAAATCAGGTCCCTTGCTGAATTCCTCGATGGAATCAAGGAGAAGCTCACAGTTATTGTAAGCGAGTCGGCAAAGATTTGTATGGAAGAATCCGTCTATTCTTTCGATGAAATCAATGTCCTGACAGATACCGCTCATAGCCTGTATGATAAGGCTGTTTCTGTGTACCATGTAAAGTTCGAGGTTGGCATTGAACTTGTTGGCAAAACCCTTGTGCCAGATACAGATACCGCCAAGTGTCAGGAATTCCGCATTGTTTGCGATGGAGAATTCAACGTCATCGCCTCTGATAAACAGTGGAACAGGAAGATGAGTTGGTTTTATCTTCTTCACAGGGATACAGCAGTACCACCAGCCTGCATAGGAGTTTTCATGGAACTCTATATCCTCTTCATTTTCAAATACGCTGTTCCACAGATGCATTTCACGGCCCGGCTTGTTAGGACCGTAAGAACCGTTTTCCTTGTGAACATATCCAACGTCCTCATGCTGGAAGTTGATGCGGTCATAGTCAAGCATTGCACCGCTGACAAATCTCTCATCATACTGCGGCTTTACAAGTGCAAGGAGTGAATAAGTACGTATGAAAGCCTCGGGCATTACCATTACATCGTCATCCATAAGAAGCACATGAGTAGCCTTGAAAGGCTTATAATCAAGTGACTCAATGATACCTCTTGTGTATCCTCCTGCACCGCCTACATTATCGTTGGGATAGATATGTATATGCTCGCTGTTGTATTTCTCGGGATCGAGAGTTCTTCCGTTATCAACGACTTTAAGGTGGATATGCTTAGCAGCAGGCTCTCCGCTGTAGAAAAGTTCTCTTTCGAGGATGTCCATATTCTTTGTGATGAAATCCTCTTTTTTGAACGTTGTAGAAGCAATGGAGATATTGACATCGTTGATATACTCATCGCTGATGTTGGTATACCATCCGCCTGATTCGATCGCCATCCCCTGCTCAGGCTTTATTCCATTTGCTCTGCAAGACTTTATTGTTGCCTCATCAGGCTGGATAACATCAAACTGGAAACCTATCACCTGTGCTTTTGCGTCAGCAGGAACAGGGATCTTTATCTCGGTAAGTTCCTGGAGATAGAAGTAATGCTCATCATACATCTCCTTTACTATCTCGCTGCCTTCTCTGTAATGGCCGAAAAGTCTTATCTTGAAGTTTCCTTTGCAGTTGAGCTGAAGGTAGATATCCTTTGCATTTGTGTACTTTTTCCACTTGTAGTATGCAAGGGCATTGAAGTATGTGAACAATTCCACGAAATCGCCCTTCTTCCAGCAGTATACGGAATTGATCTTATCATATCTGAACTGATCTCCTCTGTACATCATCCACCAATGTTCTTCCAGCTTTCTGTTATAATGAAGTATAAGGTTCTGGAGTTTGAATTTAACTATTTTCATTATCAATGATCCTTCCTTTGTTATTTGCTGAGCTGAATGGAATTTCTGAGCCATTCAAGAGAATCTGACTTTAATTTCTCAAGCTTTTCATTCACGATGTTATAGCGTACAGGCTTTCTGAAAAGGTATTCCTTGGTCTTGAAGTCATCATCAATGAACACCATACGCTCCTTCAGATCGAGCTGTTCAAGAAGTGTGTCATATCTTGAGATGTCTTTCATTTCACGATTGCCGATGATGACAAAGTTCTTATTGAAAAGAATAGCGAAACACATACCGTAGTAATCATCAGTTATAACAAAGTTGCTGTTGATGATGTAATGGAGCCAGTCCTCAACAAGAATATGATAAGCAGGATCCAGACCAATAGCTGCTTTTGACTCGGGATATCTGTTTATATCGATAAAGTTTCTCAGCGGTGATACATATTTTTCCATAAGTATCCTGTTTCCTCTGAGTACGAGATCTCTCTTTCTTGCATCACCGTTCTTGATGTAGGTGAAAATGAAGCTGTTTTCCTTCTCAACTTCTCTGGCAACTGATTTTTCAGCGCACTTTTTATAATCATCAGAATCACATAAGAATACGGGGTCTATCACAAGTTCGGGCTGTATGTAATACATATCGGCCATTGTAAGAGATTCCGAAAAGCTCTTTACTGAAATATTGCTGAACTTGTGCAGAAGGATGGGGTAATCGTTTCTCTTGTCAACAGGTATATTATAATCAGCACCGACTGATGTACCGAAAGCGATCTTATTTGTATTATTATCCACTTCACTGAGGTAGTAATACTTTCCTGCCTGCTTTCCAACAACTTTTTCGTCCCATAGAATATCAGAACCAACGATATGGGTATTGACAGCATTAAGGGTTTCCTTAACAGCCTTGCCGTTTCCGATCTGCACCACATCGCAGTTCTTGTAGATGAACTTGCCTGCTATGTTTTCCTTGTCAGCATAATGTTCGCCCCAAAGAACATCAGGCTTGCCTATGAGGTAAGGCTTTTTGCCTGATTCTTCGACTGTCTTGTAAAGGGCATAAGCAGTGAGGATACTGCCATAATCAAGTCCGAACCACAGTGTATAGAGAGCTGCGGCATTTGTTGTATCTATATTTACGGGTTCCTCTTCAGGTTCAGAAGCTGCATCATTGTTTTCCGGTTTTTTTGATGTTTCACCGTTTGTTTCTTCTGCATATTCAGTAAAATCCACACTTACTGTATCAGTATCGGATACGATCTCTGTTTCTGCATCATCAATAGTTTCATTTATCTCCATGAATGAATTATCAAATTCCCTTTTCTTCTCCATTTTCAATTAACTCCTTATATTTCAAGATATTTATTCCAGAACTCCAGACTTGTAAGAGACCTGTATTCTTCACCGAATGATCTTACAGCCTTGTCATAGTCTTTTTCCACTTTTTTGCAAAGTTTGCTGAGCTGTTTCAGAAGTGCTCTGCATTTATCGGGATCACGTTTGGTGATAAAGCCTTTTCTGCTTGAATAATCGTAGTTCAGCACCTTGTCAACTCTGTATACCGAAGCCTGACAAACGCCTACTGTCGGAACGATATTATACGCCCTCAGTGGTTTCAGATATGTTCCGTTTATCGTGTAATGGTTTATCATTCTCTGTTTTCTGCCAAGAGGAGGAACATCCCTCAGTGAAGCTTCATACAAAGGATAAAGGAACTGAACGGACTCGTCCATATCTTCGAGATACTGAAGCTTGTAGCCGTTCTTCATTATATCCTGATGAAGCTTTTCGCCGTCCTGTGATCTGAGCCATTCCACGCCCTTGAAGAAGTCCTCAACACCTCTCATCAGGAGTTCGGCATTCTTGTAGCGGTAAATTCTAAGTTCATCGTTGACCTGCCTTTCAAGTTCAGCTATAAATGCTTTTTTCGGCATGGTCATATTGTGCAGCGAGTTGTCTATCAGTCTGTTTCGCAGAATGTAGTAATACAGGAAAGATGAGTATTTATTCTCGAATGGTTCGTGCCATACGCATATTCCGTTCATAAGAATGAGGTGTTTCATATTGCGGAGTCCGTACTCTACGTCATCACCACGTATGAATATAGGCATAGGAAGATTATCGTCACTTGCCACATCAACGGGGAATGTACAGTACCACCACGCATTGAACTGAGCGTGTTCTTCAAATTCATTGAACAGGCAGGCATCGAGGTTTCTGAGGTCAAGTCCGCATTTCAGCGATATCAGTTCTCCGCCGTTCCACATAGCGCCTGATTCGGTCTGAATGAATCTGTTATCCAGTCTCAGCATCGCACCGCCGATAAAAGTGTCCTTGTAATCATCTTTCAGTGTTGAAAGCAGAGTGCAGGTACGAAAAACAGACTCAGGCTCGATCACGATATCATCATCCATAACAAGTATATGGGTGATACCGCGCTTTTCCTTCTGCTTCTTTATCTCGATGATACCTCTTGTAAAACCGCCTGCACCGCCCACATTCTTATTCTGAACAATGTGTATCTTATCGGTGGAAAGCTTTTTTATATCCAGAGAATGTGCATTGTCGGATACGAATACTTCCAGCTTGTCATAAAGGAAAGAATCGCTGTTATCCAGGAAACGCTCCCTCAGTAAAGCGAGATTTCCTTCAACGAACTTTTCACGCTTATAGGTGCATATGTCAATGGCGATCTTTACTTTTTCAGGTTCCACATCAGAAGAATAATAACCGCTGTAGAACGCATTATTCTTGGCGGCACCGAACAGCTCAAAGCAGTACATACCATTTGTTGACGGTGTATCGAAGGGAAGTGAATAATCCTGGGGTTCTTCAGAAGTACACAAGTGTTCGCCCACAAATTCCGTCTGTATATGATCGCCCACCTTTTCTTTCCTTATAAGAGTAACTCTTACACTTCCGCTGAGGCGGAGGTTCAGTACGATCTTCTTTACCCTGGTATACTTGAACCATTTTTCGGAAGAAAAGGAATTGAAGTATGTATCGAACCTGACAATACCGTTTTTCTTGAAACTGATACTGTCAGAACACCAGGTATACTCCACCCTGTTTTCTCTTCGGAAATACATACTCTCTTCAGTACAGGTATCTGTTGAAGGAAGGATTATATTTTGAAGTATCATCTTATTAACAACACCCTTTATATATTTTTCTTATGCGAAATATGCATCGCAGGAATGATGATAATGACCGCTGCGTTACATATCCCTGTCTATTGACCGTATTAAAGTGCAGAGTATTTTTCGCACGGAAATAATGCTCTTTTCTGTCAGATATAACATCTGTTATCGTAAGCTTTCTGCACAGGAAACCGGGGACCAGATGGCCGTACAGAAGCGGCTGCATATATCTTCTGAATGGTCTGCTGCCGCACTCAGTATAAAGCTTTTCATCAAATGCGATACCATATCTTTCTGCTGTTTCCTCCTCGGAAAGATAACGGTAATTCAGCTTTCTCAGCTGAGACATTTTTTCACCGCCTATCTCATCCAGATACTTCTCGCCTTTCAGAAAATCTTCATATCCGAGAAGGACAGCCTCCGCCATTTTGTACTGCTGACGGCACAGCTTTTCAAGGAGAAGATATCTTGCGGCTTTGTAGGCTTTCTTCGGTGTGAATCCCGGGGAATGCTTTTTCATCAGGAAAAGGTAGTTGCGAGTGTTGAAGTATTCCTGGACTGAATTATACTTATTCCCGAAATTTTCGTGCCAGATCCCCACACCGTTAAGAGTGATTATATCAAGCCTGCACCGCAGTGCATACTCAACATCATCATACTTGAGGAAAAACGGAGCGGGAAATTCGCCTTTCTCAGCATATTTCAAAGGCATACACATAAACCACCAGCCGCCGTAGTTGATGTGGTTATCTGCTTCGTTGAGGATAAGCTGCTGCCTGTCAGTCAGGTCGAAGTTATATCCGTGACCTGTCTGTGTACCGTCTTTGCTGAAGAATCCGCCGCACTCGAACTGAATGGTCGGCCTGTCTGCATAGATCATGCTTCCGGAAATGGAAATATCTGCATATTCATCTTTCATGAACGAAAGAAAACCTGTCATTTTGCTGACAGCCGTAAAGTCGACGACCACATCATCATCCATCAGTATCATATGCGTGAAACGCTTCTGTTCTGCGGCATATCTCATTCCGCAGGCAAACCCTCCGCTTCCTCCGTTATTGATATTATGGAGGACCGTGATCCTGCTGTTTTTCCAGTTATCCACGGGGATGGATGAAGCATTGTCAACAAGTATTATCCCGATATCCGACTCATGTCCGAGCAGATGATCGATATTAGCTTTGACCTGCTGTTCACGATGATAGGTGCAGATGATGATAACGGGTCTTACCTCACGGTGTTTTCCCTCCGCAAATACTGAGATCCTGCCGCCGCATTGAGCGGTTCTGATATAAAGCATCTCAGCATCATCGGGAATGTCGGCAACAGTGATACTGCTGCCTTTTTTTATCATTCCCTTTTCTGTGCATATCTCCGCTTCCTGCGAAAAAATGATCCTGCTTATTTCTGTGTATTTCCTCAGCTTCCGTACCGGTATTGAGTTGAAGTAGGTATCGAACGAGACTTTATCTCCGTTCTTGCGGAAATAAAGCTCCTGAGTGCCATTTATTCTCGATTCGTCTGAAATGTCGAACAGCTTATACATTCTGAGCAGCAGCCGTATTCAGTGCCGCATCGATAACAGCATCCATGTCGTAATACTTGTATTCACCGAGACGGCCGCCGAAGATGACATTTTTCTCGTTTTCTGCAAGCTTCTTGTATTCGGCATAGCGTGCGCCGTTCTTATCATCGTTTACAGGATAGTACGGCTCATCGCCAAGCTTCCATTCGGAGCTGTACTCACGGCTGATGACGGTCTTTGGAATGTCATTGCCATTATCGTCCTTGCCGAATTCAAACCACTTATGCTCGATTATTCTTGTCCACGGAGTTTCACGGTCGGTATAATTCACAGCAACATTGCCCTGGAAGTTGGGCTTGTCAAGAACTTCTGTCTCGAAGCGTACCGAGCGGTATTCGAGAGCGCCGAGAGAGTAATTGAAGTAGGCATCGATAGCACCTGTGTATACGACCTTTTCAGCCATAGCGTCCCATTTTTCCTTGTTTTCGAGATAGTCCTCATTGAGCTGAACTTCAATGCCGTCAAGCATATTGGCAACCATTTTTGTATATCCGCCCATAGGAACGCCCTGATAAAGTGCGTTGAAGTAGTTGTTGTCAAAGGTAAGACGAACAGGCAGACGCTTGATGATAAATGCCGGAAGATCCTTGCAGTCACGTCCCCACTGCTTTTCTGTGTAGCCCTTGATGAGTTTTTCGTAGATATCGGTACCAACGAGAGAGATAGCCTGTTCTTCCAGATTTTTCGGCTCAGTGATACCTGCTTCCTTCTTCTGCTCCTCTATCTTTGCATATGCTTCCTCAGGAGTAACTACTCCCCACATCTTATTAAAGGTATACATGTTAAAAGGTAAGGAGTAAAGCTCACCGTGGTAATTTGCCACAGGGCTGTTTGTGTAGCGATTAAACTCCGCAAACCTTGTAACATACTCCCATACCTTTTTATTATTGGTGTGGAAGATATGTGCTCCATACTTATGAACATGTATACCTTCAATGTCTTCGGTATAAACATTTCCTGCGATATTTGGTCTCTTGTCGATGACAAGCACCTTTTTTCCCGCATCTGTCATTTCCCTTGCGAAAACAGCTCCGTAAAGACCTGCTCCGACTATCAGATAATCGTACATATAAACATTCTCCTTATTTCTTTTTTGTATTTATGAACTGCTCGTATTCAGCGCAAACCTCCTTGGCATCACCAAATGCCATCTGTTTGCCTTTATCGAGCCATAATACCTTATTCGCAAGCTTTTTTACCTGCGCCAGTGAATGTGAAACAAAAAGTGTAGTCGTACCGTTTTTGATGATCTCCATCATTTTTGCTTCACTCTTTTTTCGGAATGCTGCATCTCCGACTGCGAGAACTTCGTCAAGTATAAGTATGTCAGGGTCAATCAGGCTTGCTATCGAGAATGCCATTCTTGAACGCATACCCGATGAAAGCTGTCTGAGGCGGTAATTCTCAAACTCCTGAAGCTCCGAGAATTCTATTATCTCGGGGTATTTTTCATTGAGGAATTTCTCGGTATAACCGAGGAATGCGCCTCTGAGATAGATATTTTCCTTTACTGTCATATCGTCATCGAAACCCGTACCGAGGGCAAGAAGAGCGGATATCTGTCCGTTTGTCTCAACAGTGCCCTTTGCGGGTCTGATGACACCGCTTACAGCTTTGAGGAGCGTAGTCTTTCCTGCGCCGTTTGTACCGACGATACCGAGAAAATCGCCCTTGTCAAGCTGAAAGCTTACGTCATCGACGGCCCAGAAGTCCTTGGCATCATACTGTCCTTTTATCTTCTGGGCGAGGAATTCCTTGAGTCCGATATTTCTGAAATCTCCGACTCTGTACTTTATAGAAACATTTTGTACATCTACTACCATAACTTCTCCTTAGAAATAATATGCGAACTTGTTATCGTTGACCTTGTAGACTATCTTGCCTATCAGCATGAAAAGGATAGGATAGCCTATACAGAGTCCGTGGATAAAAAGCGAAGGGATGGTATTATCTATAATTATACTTCTGAAATAGCAAATATAGCAATAAACAGGATTAAAGTAGAATACATTCTGAAGTGGTTCTGGGAATCTGTCCGTGTAATAGAATATTGCCGAGAAGTATATCAGTATTCGTGTGAATATGCTGTACAGATACTGGGTATCCTTGAATAATACGAACAAGGCAGAAAGTATATATCCTATGCCCATATTCATGAAAAAAAGGCATATCACAGGAAATATCAGCAAAAGGAAATTCAAGTGGAAAGGAATATGGTCAATGGCGATTATGAAGAACATGACCGCCGCAGTGAAGAAGAAGTTTATCAGACACGATACACTTCGTGAGAAAAGGAACATATCCTTGTCTACTTTTATCTTGGAGATTATTCCGCCGTTGGCTTGCAGTGCAAACATTGAGTTTGTAGTTGCGTCCGAGAAATAATGGAAAACGATATTACCTGTGATAAGGTAAGCTATGTAATGTTCTCCTCGTCCAAGGATCTTTGAAAAGACCACTGCCTGTGCCGCAAAGAAACACAATGGAGAAAGCATACTCCACAGCACACCCAGGGCAGCACGTTTGTATCTGCTTTTGAAATCCCTGCGTATAAGCTGTTTCAGTAAGAATTTCTTCTGTTCGTGGTTCCATACAGGACCGCTTTTTTTCTTTGCTTCCTTTCGTTTCAGCTTTTCAGCTTTTTTGTTTTGTTTTGCCTCTGTTTTCTGTTTTTTTGCCTTTAAACGTTCATCTGTTTTTACACGTTTCTGATATTTTTTCTGACGTTTCTTTTTTATCCTGCTTTTCAGTTCTTTACGTTTTTCTTTATTACTCACTTTATCCTAACTTTCTTTCCATTAGTGGTTTCATCGAACATACACTCCGAAAAGACTTTATCGATGTATTTCTTGCTGTTCTTCATAGCATCCATAAAGGGCGAATAAGCATCACTTCCTGAGATATTGCGCATATACGGGTACTTATCGAAGTTTCTGACATACTCATTTATAAAGTCTGTCTCACCCTTCTGTATCTCCCTTATATACATCTCGTTTTCGGCTTCATCATCGAAGATCAGTTCATATCCGTCACCGTTCAGTGCAAATTCCCTGAAGCTTGGCTGAGGTGCGCTGAACAGGAGTTCAAAATAGATATTATGATTAGCAGAGGGCATATGCGCCATATACTTGTCTCTGTTGATTGCCGATGAGAAGCAGTATACCTGAAGTTTTTTATCAAGAAGGAATGTTTCGCTGAAATCGGAATCGTACTGATTATAGGAATTGCTTCCTGCCAGTACGCCTGTGAAACCACATTCTATCCCCCATTTTTTATTGACGATCTGTTCAAGGAAGATATTACCGCTTCCTGCCCATCCGCAGTCAACAGTTATCACATTTTTGCAGCCCTCAAGGATCTCTGAGAAATAGATCTTAGCAGCTTTATCCATGTCAGAATAGCTTTCCATAAGCTTATCCCAGTTATCGAGGATAAATCTTTCGGCTGCATTTGCGTTCTTCATCGTCAGTTCGTCATTGAGACTGAACGGAAACTCCCATTCGGCGATACCGATGGAGTTCATTATATCATAAAGGGAGATATTATGGTTGATCTTCTGGGTTATAAAGCGCTTTATGAAGTTATCCTTGAAAAGTCCCGCACCAAGCTTAGCCGCCGCATTGCGTGACCAACAGACGTAAACAGTGTTTTCGCCTTTATAAAGCTTGTCGTATACCTGCTTGACGATATATCCGTCACGGGAGAAGAAAAGGATCTTATCCGCCTTTTTTCTGCGGCTATGCTGTGAACATACTCACAGAAGCCGAGGATAAGCAGTCCGCCGTATTTATAACCGTATTCATAAGCGGGACTGAAATTCAGGTCTCCACGGTAAAGTCTTCTG
>Ga0255344_1003364_pt1 | contig 17614 bp, 14 predicted proteins | sample wastewater_treat_5_FD_192414 | JGI IMG/M metagenome (GOLD analysis project Ga0255344, IMG submission 192414) | Wastewater microbial communities from Lulu Island WWTP, Vancouver, Canada - plant18 | ecosystem: Engineered > WWTP > Wastewater > Unclassified | place: Canada: Vancouver, British... | reverse complement strand
GCTACGCCGCCTTCCCCTCGGGGGACAGTTGAAGTCGCGAGTTCTCGCAAGCTGCTGTCTACAAACGCCGAACGACAACCGCAAGGGCTGTCGTTCATCGCTGGAGCGGAAAACGAGACTCGAACTCGCGACTTCAACCTTGGCAAGGTTGCGCTCTACCAACTGAGCTATTTCCGCATTTGGGACTGCAAATATAAGTCGTTTTTTTAAATCCTCAAAATTATTTTCATTAACTTTGAAGAAAGTGAATATTTTAAATCTTTCGGTAATTATGGCAATATTGGGTTTAGGCGGGCCTAATGTCCGCTTTCCTGCTGTGGCAGGCACTTTTTATCCTGCCGGCAAAGACGAACTTACACAAGAACTCAAATCTTATTATAAAGAGGCAGAGTCAATGGTAAAGCCCCTGGAGGACGCTCAAACCGCGTTGGAGGGCACTCCTGCCGCCCTTATCGCCCCTCACGCCGGATATGTATTTTCTGGTGCCGTTGCGGCTGCGGCTTTCAGTCGTATCCCCCAAGATGCCGCATTCGACAGAATAATCCTCATAGGCCCAAGCCATTGCGTAGCCTTCGAGGGAGCTGCGGTAGATGTAGCCAATACCATCTGGCAAACTCCGCTCGGAGAGGTACAAATAGATACCGCATTCGCCAAACAACTAAGCAAAAAAAGTCCTTTCAAAAATCGCCCCGATGCCTTCCCCAATGAGCATGGTCTTGAGGTGCAGCTTCCCTTCCTGCAATTCCGCCTAAGAAAAATGCCGCCCATCGTTCCTATAATATTGGGGACCACTAATTTCAATGTGCTCAAAGCAGTTGCAGAATGCCTCAAACCCATCCTCGAAGAAGGCAAAACCCTGTTCGTGATAAGCAGTGACTTTTCGCACTACCCTAACTACGAAGGAGCGAAAGAGGCGGATCTCCGTTGCGCCAAGGCCATCTCCACAGGTCGTCTTTCCGAATTTGCCAACGCCTTGGAAGACAATGATGCCGCTCGCATTAAGGGTTTGGCCACCAGCGCTTGCGGCCAGGCGGCCATCGCAGTTCTGATGGAAATGACCGGCGGAGATGCTTCTTATTCCTACGAGCATTTGGTTTATCGCAATTCCGGCGATTCTCCCTACGGAGACCTCGATAGGGTGGTGGGCTACAGCGCCTTTGCCGTTTATAAATCTTCCGAAGAATATTCCCTGAGCCAGGAAGAGATGGAGACCCTTTTGGAGATTGCGCGCGCATCCATCGAAGGCAAGTTTGAGGGTCGGCGCCTGTCTGATGCTTATGAGGGGAAGAATCTCAGCGAGAAATTGCTGGCGGGCGGAGGCGCATTCGTCACCCTAAATAAGGGAAATAGCTTGCGTGGATGCATAGGCCATTTCGGGGAAGATTTTCCTGTCTATAAAATGGTGGCTCAGATGGCCCGCGCGGCAGCTTTCGAGGACCCGCGCTTCGGGGCTCTGAGGGAGAGTGAGTTAGGGGAGATTAGTATAGAGATATCCGTTCTTTCTCCGCTGAAGCGAATTGCCTCGGCAGATGAATTTGTGCTTGGAAGGGACGGCATCTACATAGTGAAAGGTTATAATTCAGGTACCTTCCTCCCGCAAGTGGCGGATGATACCGGATGGAGCAAGGAGGAATTTTTGGGTCATTGCTCCCGCGACAAGGCCGGACTCGGTTGGGATGGTTGGAAGACGGCAGATCTCTACACCTATCAGGCTGTGGTTTTCTCTGAGGATTAAATATTTTTTAAAGGTTCATGAAAGATGATTGAGGCTCGTTGGTGGCACGAATCGCAGGGCTATGCAATTTGCGGACTTTGTCCTCACGGATGCCGTATTGCAGATGGCAAGGCCGGAATTTGCGGCAGCCGCGTGAATCGCAAAGGCACATTATATTCTGCGGTTTACGGCTATCCCTGCGCCTTGGCAATAGACCCCGTAGAGAAAAAGCCGCTGTATCATTTTCTTCCTGGAACCACCTGCCTCTCATTTAGTTGTGTGGGCTGCAATCTGCGTTGCAAGGGCTGTCAGAACTGGTCAATATCCCAAGCCGCTCCGGGTAGCGAAAAGGAGTATTGGGCACCCGAAGAACTGGTAGACTTGGCCATTAAAAAAGGCTGCCCTTCAATCGCTTACACCTATACCGAGCCTCTCACTTGGTACGAATACTGCTTCGACACGGCCCGCCTTGCGCACGAAAAGGGGCTTTACAATATCCTTGTGTCAGCGGCTTATATAAACCCAGAGCCGTTGAGGGAGATTGCTCCGCTGATAGATGCCGCCAACATCGACCTCAAATACTTCAGCGATGAGCTCTACCGCAAGGTTTCCGGCGCAGGCCTCAAGCCCGTGCTCGACTCCCTGCTTCTCCTGCGCGATGCCGGCGTCCATTTGGAAATCACCAATCTGCTTATCCCCGGCATCAATGATGACGAGGCGATGATTCGCGCCATGTGCAAATGGCTCTCATCCAACGGGTTATCTAATGTCCCGCTCCACTTCAGCCGCTTCTTCCCCAACCACAAACTCGACTCCACCCCTCCCACACCCCTGAAAACCCTCCACCTCGCTAGGTCCATCGCCCGCGAACAAGGCCTCACCACCATCCACCTCGGGAACGTCTAAAAATCTCAAGTGTCACATCAAAAACGCCTCAACTGTCACATCAAAATCCCCTCAAGTGTCACATTTGGTCCGAAATTTCTTCATTATTGCAAAAAGAGTTTTTATATTTGCGTCTATAAACATTTAGAATATGGACTATAAAATCAGAATAGCTGACAGTATTCTTGCTGACAAATTAGAGGCGATGGGTGCTGTTGTTATAGAAGGCCCTAAATATTGCGGCAAGACCACTATGGCTACACAACAGGCCAAAAGTATATTGTACATGGCAGACCCCGACACAAAAGATCAAAATCTTGCGATGGCTGCAACAAACATAAAACGTTTACTTTTAGGTGAAACCCCGCGTCTGCTGGATGAGTGGCAAATTGCTCCTCAATTTTGGGATGCGGTAAGAAATGAAGTGGACAAGAGGGGGAAAGACGGACAATTTATACTGACCGGCTCTGCTGTACCTCCTGATACTCATGATATATTTCATTCCGGCACAGGACGCATGGGCTGGTTGAAACTACGCACCATGAGTCTTTGGGAGTCAGGAGATTCAACCGGAGATGTTAGTTTAAAGTCGCTTTTCAAGTCATCAGAGCATATAGACGGTAGCAATAATATCGATTTGGATATGTTGGCTTTTCTTGTTTGTAGGGGGGGATGGCCGAAAGCCACATTAAAGGAATCTGAGAAAGCTGCTCTGATTCAAGCCAGAGAATATTATGAGGCGGTTACAAGATTCGATATTTCAAGAGTTGACAATATCCAGAGAGATCCAGAATTGGCAAAGAGACTGATGCGTTCATATGCAAGGCATCAAGGGACACAAGCAAGTGCTAAAACCATACTCAATGATATTAGAAGTAATGAGAGTGAAGATCTTAGCGAGAACACTATTTACAATTATATAAAAGCCTTAAAGAAAATATTCGTAATCGAAGACTCCTTAGCTTGGAATCCCAATTTGAGAAGTAAAACAGCGATTCGCACAAGCGATACGCGATACTTTTCCGACCCTTCCATTGCTACTGCGGCTTTAGGACTTGGACCTAATGATTTGATAAATGATTTGGAAACTTTTGGCTTAATATTCGAAACCCTTTGCGTTCGCGATCTTCGTGTGTATGCAGATGCTATTGAAGGTACGGTTTATCATTACAGGGATAGCAGCAATCTCGAATGTGATGCTGTTATTCATTTGAATAATGGTTCTTATGGCCTTGTGGAAATCAAGTTGGGAGGAGAAGGGCCTATCAATGCCGGTGCGGAAACGCTAAAAACATTGGCAGATAAGATAGACACAAACAGAATGAAAAAGCCATCTTTTCTCATGGTTATCACAGGAATCGGAGACTATGCCTACAAAAGGCCGTCCGATGGTGTATTGGTTGTTCCCATCGGGTCTTTAAGAGAGTAAAAAGAAGATAATTGATTAAATTTGCAATAGTGGATTTTGAAGAATACATAAGACAAAGCGAGCCCGGCAAGAAGGAACGAGCGCAGGCATGGCGGACAGCCATCGGTCTGCAGGACGTTGATGGACTCAAACCGTCCGAGTATCTTTATCAGACAGCCCGTAAGAATATCGATGGCGATATTACCATAAAAGAAGCTCAATCACTTATCGATTCCTATTACATTTCAAAAGCCGGTAGGAGCGAATCAGATGAAGATAGAACAGAAGAGGCCGATAAGGTTTCAAGCCGAATAGCGGAGATTCTTTCCGAGAAGACCTTTTCTTTGACGCCAGCGCAGTTTACCTCAATCCACAGAAGATTGTTTTCCGGTCTTTTTGAATTTGCCGGTCAGATAAGGACTTGGAATATCACCAAGAAGGAATGGGTGCTTGATGGAGAGACTGTTCTGTATGCAAGTTCTGATATGATTAGCGAAACCCTTGAATACGACTTATCGCAAGAAAAGGCTTTCAGTTACAAGGGACTCTCGATGGATGAAGCTGTCAAGCATTTTACAAAATTTATTTCGAATCTTTGGCAGATACATGCTTTCGGAGAGGGGAACACGCGTACAACAGCAGTATTCGCAATCAAATATCTTCGTTCACTTGGATTCAAAGTGACAAATGATATGTTTGCAGAAAATTCCTGGTATTTCAGAAACGCTCTTGTTCGTGCCAATTATTCAAATCTGGCAGAAGGAATCCATGAAACCACTGAGTATTTAGAGCTTTTCTTCAGAAATCTTCTGCTTGGAGAAAGTCACGAACTGAAAAATAGGAATCTGCATGTATCGGCTCAAAGCATCAAACCTGGAGCCTTAAAGTCTCAAGATGATACTTTGAAACTAAGCATTGATGAGACTTTGGCGCTAAAATATATTGAGGCAAATTCTCGAGCCACTCAGAAAGAAATAGCTGAATCCATCGGGAAGTCCATAGCAACTGCAAAGCGCCTTACAGTTTCCCTTCAAGAAAAAGGTCTCCTAATCCGTCATAACGGCAAACGTTACGGCTGGTGGGAAGTTCTATTGCCCATGCTCAATAAATAGGGGCTTCGGAAGATCTGCTTTGTTGCCCACGTCAGCCGCAAGTGTCTAGTGTCTTATCGCTGGTTTTGGTTGACTTTCATGGTAAAGCAAAAAAGGCCTAAAACGTCGTAGCCCTACGTTTTTTTCCAGGGGGGTATGACGGAAAGGGCCAAAAACGTCGTACCATGAAGCGGAATTGAGGGTTTGCGACGGTGACGAAAGAGGGGGTCGGTCAAAAACGGCCAAAAACGTCGTACCATGAAGCTGAAATGGTGGCTGCGAAGGAGCAGAGAGGCGGAAATGGGGGTTGAGAAGGGGCAGAGAGACGGAAATGGTGGCTGCGAAGGAGCAGAGAGGCGGAAATGGTGGCTGCGAAGGAGCAGAGAGGTGGAAAGGAGAACTGAGAAGGAGCAAGGACCCGCAGGGGTAGCTGCGAAAGCAGCGGATAAGGGGGCGGCGCTCCCTGAACTGCGGCGCTCGCTATAGGAAGAGACGCCTGAGCCTCCTAAAAACGCCCTACGGCGCCCCCTGAGCAGGGCCCTCGCCCCCTGAAAACGGAAGAAGACCGGAAACGTCCCGCGGTGCCCCCTGAAAACGGAAGAAGACCGGAAACGTCCGGCAGCGCCCCCTGAAAACGGAAGAAGACCGGAAACGTCCGGCAGCGCCCCCTGAAAACGGAAGAAGACCGGAAACGTCCGGCAGCGCCCCCTAAAATAGAAATCAGGCAGCCAAGAAGCTGCCTGATTTTTAGTAGCGGGGGAAGGACTTGAACCTTCGACCTCCGGGTTATGAGCCCGACGAGCTACCAACTGCTCTACCCCGCGATATTGGACCACAAAGATAACAAAAATTTCACAAAAAACAAATTATCCCCTCTACATCGCCCTTATCGAAGGTTTTTTCTTCGCCGCTTGCAAGATTTTTGACATTCACTTTACCTTCGGCCGCCTCCCTCGAGCCGCAGATACTGATAAAGGGAATACCTTTTTTATCGGCGTAATCAAACTGCTTTTTGAGCTTAAGCGAATCGGGATAAACCTCAGTAGCAATGCCTTTCGCACGCAAGGCGCTTGCGATGGGCAAAACATAAGCAGCCGAAGCCGCATCCATATTGGCAAACAGAAGAGTGCAGGGAGCGCCTAACTCTGCAGGAAATTTATTCAGGCCTTCAAGCACATCATAAATGCGGTCCGCCCCAAAGCTGATACCCACTCCGGACACATCCGGAAGACCGAAAATGCCGGTCAAATTATCATATCTTCCTCCGCCGCAGATACTACCTATCTCCCAATCCAAGGCCTTTACCTCTAAAATAGCGCCGGTGTAATAATTAAGGCCGCGCGCAAGCGAGAGGTCCATCTCAATCGGGAGCTTCACCTGCGCCGCCGCAATATATCCGAAGAGCTCTTCCAGCTCATCAAGCCCTTTAAGGCCGGTCTCGGAAGAGGCAAGCACCTCTCTCATGACGGCAATTTTTTCCTCGAAACTGCCGCTGAGTTTCAGCACCGGCTCCAAAAAATCTATCGCCTCTTTACTCAGGCCTTTATCCGACAATTCCGCCTTTACCTCCTTCAAACCCACCTTCTCCAATTTATCTATGGCAATTGTAATGTCCGTAAGCTTTTCGGGGAAGCCGCAAACCTCTGCCAGGCCGCTCAAAACCTTGCGGTTGTTGATTTTCAGCAAAACCCTTAAATCCAATTTGGCAAACACCTCCTCTACCATCTGCACAAGCTCCAACTCAAGCAATTGCGAAGTGCTTCCGATAGCATCTACATCGCATTGATAAAATTCGCGATAGCGCCCTTTTTGAGGACGGTCGGCACGCCATACCGGCTGGATTTGGGAACGCTTGAAGGGGAAGACGATTTTGTTCTGATGCTGTACCACAAAGCGGGCAAGAGGCACGGTAAGGTCGTACCTGAGGCCTCTTTCGCATAAAGCGGATGAAAGAGCGGCGGTTTTGTAGCCGTCCTCGGTTTTATAGGAAGCAAAGTCTATTTTGTCGAAAGGGTCCCCTGAGTCAAGAACCCTGAACAGCAATTTGTCTCCTTCCTCGCCGTACTTTCCCAACAGAGTGGAAAGCTTTTCCATAGCCGGCGTTTCTATTTGCGCATAGCCGAAAGAGGCGAAAACCCCTTTGATAATATCGAAGATATAATTGCGTCGGGCCATCTGTTCCTGCGAAAAATCGCGGGTGCCTCTTGGGATGGATGGTTTTTGTATCATATTATGCAAAATTACTAACTTTGTAGAATTAAACATAGCAACATATGAAAGATTTTTGGAAAATGCTTCTCGCCGTCATTTGCGGCATGCTTATTTTTGGCCTCATCTCTCTTTTTATCACCATTTCCGCCTTAAATGCTTCGGTTTCAGCGGCAGAAGGTGCAAAGACCGTATTGCCCCGCAGCGGTGTGCTTGCCATAGATATGTCCGCCTTCAAAATTGATGAGCAGAAAAATCCTGTACCCACTTACGAGTCCGGCGTAGTCATCCCCTCAGTGGGTATTCTTCAAGCCACCCGCGCCCTTAAAATTGCGGCAAATGACCCCGGAGTAAAATTCATCTTCCTAAAAACCGATGGCAATCTTTCCAGCATGGCCTCTTTGGAAGAATTCCGCAAGGCGCTTGATAATTTCAGGCAGGTGAGCGGCAAACCCGTGATTTCCTATATTGAGTCTCCCACAACAGGCGGCTATTGGCTTGCAAGCGTGGCAGACAAAGTATATATGACTGAGTATCAGGGCGGACTCATTACAGTGAACGGCGTAAGCGTACGGTCGGTATTCATGAAAGACCTGCTTGACAAGTTTGGTGTAAACATGCAGCTGATAAGGCACGGCAAATATAAGAGCGCCGGAGAGATGTTCACCCGCAGCTCTTCCTCACCCGAAAATACCCACCAATATCAAGAGATGGTAAATTCCATGTGGGCCACCATGCGTGCAGATATTGCCGCTTCGCGTGGTATAAGCGAGCCCGCCCTTGATGCCGCCATCAACAATCTTTCGCTCTGCCTGCCCGAGGATTTCCTGAAGGAGAATCTGGCGGATGAGCTTTTTACAAGGGAGGAGTTGAAGGAAAAGTTGGCTGATCTTTCGGTGGTAGATAGTTTTAAGGAGGTGCAATTCATGCGCTTTTCCGATTATGTTGCCGCGAGAGTGCTTCCTAATTATAAGGCCAAGGAGAAGATAGCGATAATTTATGCCAACGGCAGTATTGTAGATGGCCGCGATATCAACAATATAAGCGGCGACCGTTTTGCCTCTATTATAGATAAGGTTCGGGCAGATTCCACCGTGAAGGCGGTGGTGCTTCGCGTGAATTCCCCGGGCGGAAGCGCTCTTGCAAGTGAAAAGATTAAGCATGAGCTCGACCTTTTGGGAGCGGAAAAGCCGCTTGTTGCGTCTTATGGCGATTATGCCGCTTCGGGAGGATATTGGATTTCCAATAACTGCAGTAAGATATATACCGATGCAGTATGTCTGACGGGAAGTATAGGCGTATTCGGAATGGTTCCGGATTTTTCCAAGACCACCAAAAAGGTATTGGGGATAAATGTTTCTTCGGTATCCTCAAATAAGCATGGAGATATGTTCAGTCTGATGCGCCCCTTCGACTCCGATGAGTACAACTATATGCTTCGCAGTATCGAAGGTGCTTACGAAAGGTTCTTGGATGTGGTTTCCGATGGGCGCGGAATGTCTAAAGAAAGGGTGGATGAGATAGGCCAAGGCCGTGTTTGGACCGGAGCGGATGCCCTGAAGATTAATTTAACCGATGAGATAGGCGGTCTTACCGATGCCCTCAATTATGCAGCCCTTGCGGCCGGAAGTTCGTTGGATGCGATGGGCATTGCCGAATATCCCAAACCGCTTTCTACTTGGGAGCAGATAATGCAGATGATGAGCGGGACAGACCCCGAAAGCGACTTTGTGAAGTCCATAAGCAAGCCTCAAGTGATTGCCCGCATGCCTTACGAGATTACGATTTTGTAGGACTACGGCTTGCAGAACGGCTCATCGGTCAGTTTGGCGCACAGCTGATTGTCAAGGCAAACGCATAATCAGCGAATACGGCAGCTAGTGAATCCGCAGAATATCCGCATCATCCCAAGCCAATTTTTCAGCTAAACCAAGGTCCCCTTTATTGTAGAGGGGATCTTTTGTAAACCGCTTGTCCGCCACGCCTATGAGCAGGGGCCTGCCGAAGCGCTTGAACTGCTTCATCTCACCAAGCAGTTCCCAATTCTGTTCGGAGGTCTTTGCAAAGCCGAAGCCCGGGTCTACAATCCAATCTTTTATGCCCATTGCGGCAGCTTTTTGCGAAAAATCATCAAAATATTCCAATACTGCGGTTACGACACCTTGCGGATAGTCAATAAATGTATCCATGCTGCGGGGATTCCCCCGTTTGTGCATGGCAATATAGGGCAAGCCGAGTTCCGCCACCGTTTCCAGCATGGCTTCATCATCTTCGCCTGCGGAAATGTCGTTCACTATAAAAGGTCCGATAAGAGCGTATGCCTTGCGGACAATTTCGCTCCGGAAAGTATCTATCGAAATCTGATAAAAACCCGCATTGAGAGAAAGTCTCTTTTCATGCGCCAGTCGTAAAGCAGGTTCAAGTCTGCGCCATTCCTCTTCTGGCGGCACATCAGGGGCTCCGGGGCGCGTGCTCACCGCTCCTATATCGAGTATAGTGCAGTTCCTTTCCAAAAGGTCTGCCATGCGAGCCTTCATTTCCGCCTCAGACTGAGCTCTGCTCGGGGGAAAGAAAGAATCGGGATTTACATTCATTATGCCCATCAAAACAGGGCGCTTGCTTAACAGATAATTCATACGTGTGCAAAAGTAACGAAAAAATGAATATATTTGTAAGTTATGCTCATTGTATTGGAAGGGCTCGACGGGTCGGGCAAATCAACTCAGGTAAAATTACTGCGGGAATATCTTCAAAAGATAAGTCCGCGTGTCACATACATTCATTTTCCGCGTTACGATGCTCCGGTGTACGGCGACCTCATAGCCCGTTTCCTGCGCGGCGACTTCGGCTCCATAGATGAAGTTCACCCCCAGTTGGTGGCTCTCCTTTTTGCCGAAGACAGGCATGGGGCTGTTCCCGAAATTTTAGAGGGCCTCGAAGACGGCGGCATTGTTCTTTTGGACCGCTATGTCTACAGCAATCTGGCTTATCAGTGCGCAAAAATCGAGAAGGAGAAAGAGAGGGAAGACCTCCGCGAATGGATTATAAACACCGAGTTCGGCGCATTCGGCGAGCCGCGTCCCGATATTAACATCTTCCTGGATGTACCTATGGGTTTTGTGTCAGAAAGTCTTCAGAACAATAGACAGGGGACCGACCGCAAGTACCTGAAAGGCAAAGAAGATATTCACGAGACCTGCCTTGATTTCCAGCGCAAAGTTCGTGCGATGTATCTGCGTCAGGCGTCAGTCGACAAGTCCCTGATAGTAGTGGGATGTGAAGATGAGGATGGCGGCATGCTGCCCTCGGATGTTATCTTTGAAAAAATTAAAACTATAATAGATGAACGGATTTAAGAGGATTTGCGCTGCTGTATTGGGCTCTGTGCTCTTTATTGCCGGTGTCCTGAAGTTGATGGACCCGGTGGGCGCGCAGCTTATAGTACAGGAATATCTAAAGTTTTTCCATCTTAACTTTCTCGGCTTTGCATCAGGCGTGCTGGCTCTGCTGTTTGCCTTTTTCGAGGCCGTGCTCGGAGCCGCCCTCATTGCCGGAGTATGGCGCAGGGTGGTGGCAATCATCACTCTCGCCCTGCTTGGAATCTTTACCATTGTTACGGCTATCCTGTGGATAGCTAATCCCGTTATGGACTGCGGCTGCTTCGGAGAGGCCGTTCATTTGGAACATTGGCAGAGCTTTGTAAAAAATATAATTCTTTTAGGGCTTTGGGCAATCGCCTTTTTACCACTGAACAAACTCGACAAGCCGCAAAAGATAAAATATGTCAGCTTTGGAATAGCTGCGATTTCGGTAGTGCTTTTCGCTCTTTTCTCACTTCTCTCCATACCTATTGTAGACTTCACCGACCTCAAGCCGGGCACCGAGCTTTATGGAGCTTTTGATGAGAATTTCGATGATATAACTGCTGCCGTTTATGAAAAAGACGGGCGTGAGGGGGCTTTTACTCCCGACTGTCCTCCCGACTCCACTTGGACCTTTGTCCGTAACGAAAGTTACGATCGCGACATAGTGGATGACAATGCTCCTATACAGATTCTCAGTTTTTGCGATGCTGCAGGAGTTTATGCCGATTCTCTTGCCCAAAAGGGTCCCGTGATGGTCATATCTTCATACAATCCCGATAAATTATCGCCAAAAAGACTTGAATCTATGGGTCAGTTTGCAGGCAGGGCCGCTCAAACGGGCTGCACCGTCCTCTTTTTGGTGGCAGGCACACCCGAAACCGTCGATATAAACGAGCCCTCCCTTGCCGCCGGCACTTATTTCGCCGACCGACTCACCCTGATGACTCTCAATCGTTCAAATGGAGGAGTAACCTATATTGCAGACGGACACATAACAGCCAAATGGTCTGCCCGCGCTCTTCCCGATAGCGAGGAGTTAGGAGGGATATTAAAGAAAGATCCGCTTGAGTTTATGATGTCCCGAAGCGGCAAGGGCAAAATCCGCTTGCAAGGATTTTTGCTCTACACTTTCGCAGTGATGTTATTGCTTTAGGAATTCTTAAAGCAAAGAGATTTCCACAATTCTTTCTGTGACAGGGGTGACTTTCAGCGAGTCGCCGATGCGTTCACAGATGAGAGCCCCCACATGTCCCTGCTGCCTGTCAGGATGTTCAAGCACGATGGCCGCCTCTTTTTCGGGCAGGCTCCATTTCAGGTCCACAAATAAATCGCTCAACTTCTTCTTCCCTCCCAATCCGAGCGGGCGCATCCAGTCGCCATCCTCCCAACCGCGCAGCCTTAGCGGGAAGGTCAACTTATCGGCATCTGCAATAAGCTGTCCCTCAGGCCTTTGCAATTCGAGACCAGAAGGCCTTTCATAAACTTTAACTTCTATGCTTTGCCCCTTGAAGCTGTAAACTCCGGGCTTGTCAATCTCCAACTTCGAACTGCTTTTTTCAGCAACTCGCGGGAGCAGTAAAATTTTATCGGAAGCGGTTACCGCCTTCCAATCGGGGGCCTCGAAGGTTTTTCCGCTTATGGTAGCGTCCTCGGAGGCGAGTAGATTGCTCAGCGCCGTAATTGTGCCTTCATCGAAGTCATAAGGCTCCAATATTCGGAACAACACATACTCCCAATGTTCCAAACTCAAGAGCGCCGGAATGGAAATGGCATCCTCCTGTCCAGGCATATAAACGCTCATTGCAGTATTTTGGAAATAGTCTTCAGCTATGTCATCCACCTGCGCAAAGTGGCGCATATTGGCGGCAAAAGTTTTCAGAAAAGAAGGATTTATTTCTGCAAAGACAGGGAAAACCTCATTGCGCAGCTTGTTGCGCTTGTATAAAGTGCCTGCGTTGGTGCTGTCTTCACGGTGCGGAACTCCATGCTTTTCCATCCATGCGGAAATCTCCTCGCGCGAGATTCCAAGCAGAGGCCTTAGCACTCTTCCGCTTCCTATGCCTGCAATATCGCGGTCGCCCATACCACGCAGGCCGCGCGAGCCGGTGCCTCGCAACAGGTTGAGAATCAAGGTTTCGGCATTGTCATTCGAATTATGCGCTACCGCTACGGCGCCGAATTTATGAGTGTAAAGCAGTTCGGCAAACCAGCCGTAACGCAAGTCCCTCGCAGCCATTTCTATAGAAATGTTGTTTTTGGCGGCATAAGCTGTGGTATCGAAACGCTTTACATAGCAAGTGATTCCATGCTCGGCGCACCAATCCCTCACAAACTGCTCATCTCCATCTGATTCATCTCTGCGAAGGCAGAAATTGCAATGGGCGACAGCAATATGAGAGCCCGGAAAGAGCTCCTTGGAGCGTGCCAGCATATACATCGAGTCCATGCCGCCGCTTACCGCGAGTAGGATTTTCATTTTCCGTTTGCGAAAGTCCAGGTAAAGTTGAAGGTAAGGAATTCCTTAAACTGCACTCTTTGCGTGTGGTTGGCTCCGCTCTTGTCGGCAATCAGCACATCCGGATCGTAGATGAGCCAGGTGTTGAAACCGAGCTTGAAGAACTTGGTGAGTTGCCACGAAAGCTTGTTGTCCCAATTCACACGCATATTCTGCGGGTCTTTAAGGTAATTTGAGAAGAGTACCAGCTGGGTTTCGAGGCCGAGATTATCGTTTATTTTAATTTTGAGGTTTGCCTTAATCTGGGCACCGAGCTTGAAGATGGTAGTATTGTAATTTGCTCCTACATTGGCATCGAGCCCCTCTTCGCTAAGCTCCAAGCCATAATTTTTGCGAAGCGAAGTGTCTCTCACCATGGTAAGACTGCCGGTGATAGGGGCAAAGTTCACGTTTAACCAGTCATTCGGCACCCAATCCATACCGAAACCCAAGTTCATATATGCGGGAGAAAGGAAGCCGGATTTTAGCGTCCCCGTCCAATTGCCCTCATCATCTTTTTTATAAGAATCAAAGTTATCGGTGAATTGAGTCCTGAAGTCGTAAGCGGCAGAATAGCTCCATTTGGAATCCGAACTATTGGTCCTGTAGGCGAATTTGCTTTCGAGATAGAGACGGTCGGTGCTTTTTTGCAGAAGCCCCACCTTCTCGTCAGAATAAAGAAAACCATATTGCATCTGCAAGCGGTTTGTCCAGCTGGCGAGTTGTTTAACATAGTTGGCTTTGGCATCCAAACCGGCATTCAGCGTTATAGTGTTGTAGCCTCCTGCAGCCCAATTCACAAGTTGGGTTTGGTTGACGCCGAGGTCGAGAACTATCGAGTTGGTCCAGTATTTGGGCTTAGGGGTATTTACAGCTTCTTGAGCGGCTTCGGAGATGGCTTGGGCGGCTGCGGCTGCAGCATCTTGTGCGTTTTGAGCCATTGCGCTGCCGAAAGAAGCGGCCGCAAAAGCTAAAGAGAGTAAGATTTTTTTCATGATTTAATAGGCTATCGCATATACGACTCTTTGCTTGGATGGTTTTCCGGAGTAAATATCCTTGCCATCTTCCTCATAAACGAAAGAGTCCATGGGGATGCAGCGGATGGTGGCCTTGGTGGCTTCTTTTATGGCCTGCTCAGTTTCAGGAGTGCCGTCCCAATGGCAGAGGAGGAACTTGCCGTTTTGAATCTTTTCGCAGAATTCATCCCAATTATCGCATTTTTCAACATTGGAGGCACGGAAGTCCAAAGCCTTTTGGTAGATGTTTTCTTGGATTTCATCCAAAAGGGAAGGAATGCGCTCCACTACATCTTTGAGGGGCATGGTCTTTTTAGAAAGGGTGTCCCTGCGGAAGACTTCAATAGAGTCTTTGGCGAGGTCGCGGGCACCGAGAGCAAGGCGCACGGGAACTCCCTTTACCTCCCACTCGGCGAATTTGAAACCGGGGCGGAGAGTATCGCGGGAGTCTATTTTAACGCTTATGCCCTTGGCTTTAAGGGCTTTGCTGATTTCTTTGAATTTGGCGAGCACTGCATCCAATTCTTCTTCTGTCTTGTAGATGGGTACCATAACTACCTGAATGGGGGCGAGCTTCGGAGGAAGCACTAAGCCCTCATCATCGGAGTGGCTCATTATCAGGGCTCCCATCAAGCGTGTGCTTACGCCCCAGGATGTGGCCCATGCATATTGCAGGGTGCCGTCCTTGTCGGCAAACTGAACATCGAAGCTTTTGCCGAAATTCTGTCCCAAGAAGTGGCTGGTGCCGGACTGAAGGGCTTTTCCATCCTGCATCATGGCCTCGATTGTAAGAGTGTCGAGAGCTCCTGCAAAACGCTCATTGGGGCTCTTGCGGCCTACAATAACCGGCATGGACATCCATTCGCGGCAGAACTTGGCGTACACGTGCACCATTTGCTCGGCACGTTCCTGAGCCTCTTCCGCCGTAGCATGGGCGGTATGTCCTTCCTGCCAAAGGAATTCGCTGGTGCGGAGGAACGGCCTTGTGCGCATCTCCCAGCGCACCACATTGCACCATTGGTTGCAAAGTATGGGAAGGTCTCTCCAACTCTGTATCCAATTTTTATATACGCTCCAAATAATGGTTTCGGAGGTGGGGCGGACAATCAGCTCCTCTTCCAATTTGGCATCGGGGTCTATTACGATTCCTTTGCCGTCGGGGGCATTCATAAGGCGGTGATGAGTGACTACGGCGCACTCCTTTGCGAAACCGGCCACATGTTCGGCTTCGCGGCTGAAGAAACTCTTGGGAATAAAGAGGGGGAAATAGGCGTTTTCCACTCCCGTCTCCTTGAACATTCCGTCCATTACATTCTGAATCTTCTCCCAAATTGCAAAGCCGTACGGCTTTATTACCATACAACCGCGTACGGCCGATTGTTCGGCCAAATCCGCCTCCACTACAATATCGTTATACCATTTCGAATAATCTTCTGCTCTTGGTGTAATTACTTTTGCCATCTTTTTACTTGAAATATTTGCGTTTTTTTAGCAAATTTGCATCTAATAATATGAATAGGATATTCGCCTCTCGAATAACAGGCGCAAATATACAAAAATTACGACAGACTATGAATAAGATACTCCGAACACTCATCCCCTTTGCTCTTGCAGCCATTGCCGTTACTTCTTGCGGTTTGGCGGCCAAGTATGCAGGTGTGCAGCAGTTCCAGGATGGCATCTATTACAAAGCCTCAAACGCTCCGTCAGCTGATGCCGAACTGCTTACGCAGGAAGACTTCAAAGCTCTCGCTCTTCAAGAAATAGCCCGTGAACAGGCTGCGAAGAGAGACACGGTAATCATTACCAGAGACGGCCATAAAACCAAAATCGAATCTACATCTCCTGATATTCATTTATATTACGGAGATGGTTATTATTTTGGCTCTTATCCTTACTATCCATACTACGGTCATTCATGGTATTATCGCAGCCCTTATTATTCTTATTATTACGGTTGGCGTAATCCTTATTTCTACAATCCGTGGTATTATGATTATTGGTACAGCCCATGGTATGGCTACGGCTACGGCTACGGCTACGCCGGCTGGTACGGCTCCTATCACCCCTATTATTATCACTATGGCCCCTATTGGTATGGCGGAACTTACAGCCGCTCCCTTAAGGACTATCAGCGCTTCAGCAGCGGAGTTACCCGCCAGAGCGTAGTTGGAGGCAACAGTGTAAGCAGCAGGGGAGTAGGCGTTTCATCTCGTACAGGGGGTTATTCTTCGGGCAGAAGCTACAGCGGCAGCGGTTCATCCGTTCGTAGCGGCATCAGCAGCTCATCTTTACGCAGCGGCAGTTCCGGAAGTACAACCAAAAGCAGCGGCTATCGCACCAGCTCTATGGGTTCCACTTATATCGGCAGCTCATCGCGCAGCAGCGGCTCATATGGCTCAAGCGGCTCGTATAGCGGCTCTTCCCGCAGCAGCAGTTCTTACAGCGGCTCCTCTTCCGGCAGTTCTTCGCGCTCGAGCAGTTCTTCAAGCGTATCGAGCGGCACTCGCAGCAGCTCCTCATCGTATCGCAGCAGCGGCAGCAGCTCCTCCTCTTCTTCTCGCAGCAGCTCTTACAGCGGCTCCTCTTCGTCCCGCAGCAGCTCTTACAGCGGCTCCTCTTCGTCCCGCAGCGGCGGCAGTAGTTCATCTTCATATAGCGGTGGCGGACGCAGGTAGTCTTCTTAAATACAAATATTCATGAAAAAGATACTTATTTCGGCAGTTGTTTTTGCAGCCGCAGCCATTTCAGCCGGCGCACAAACCATGTATGATGCCTTAACTTTCGGCAAAGACAATTATTATGGAACAGCCCGCACCATAGGGCTTGGCAATGCGATTACGGCTATAGGCGGCGACCTCGGCACCCTCAGCCTCAATCCGGCAGGCTCTGCGGTGGCCGGTTATTCCCAATTTACGTTTTCACAGGGCCTTACCGTGGCGTCCACCTCATCTTCCTGGGCTTCCGCCTACAACTCTTATGATGAGGCACAAAACTTCATCGGCCGTTTCAATAGCAATAAAACCCGCTATATAATGCCCAATATCGGCTTCTCATTCCGTTTCGATACGGGCAACAGCTCCGGGCTCAAGAGTTGGAATTTTGCATTCCTCTCTACAATGAACAATAATTTCTGTGAAAAATCTTTTGCCAGAGGCTTCAATGCTGTAGGGGACAATGCCCGCTTTACATCATTGGCTGGAGCGCTTGCGACAGGCGCAATGTTCAATTCCGACGGTTTCGGTCATACGATGGACCCCAATATCATCTTTGCCTATAATCCATATAATACCCGTAATTCTTGGAACAATTACGACCGCTGGCAATATATAGTTGCCTATCAGGGAGGATTAATCAATTGGAATGACGATGCCGGCGGCTCTTATTATGGAGCAAATGAGTTGAAGGACGGTCCTTATCCTCTTTTGGACGA
>Ga0255344_1003344_pt1 | contig 17675 bp, 6 predicted proteins | sample wastewater_treat_5_FD_192414 | JGI IMG/M metagenome (GOLD analysis project Ga0255344, IMG submission 192414) | Wastewater microbial communities from Lulu Island WWTP, Vancouver, Canada - plant18 | ecosystem: Engineered > WWTP > Wastewater > Unclassified | place: Canada: Vancouver, British... | reverse complement strand
ACTTAATACCACGGTAACCGGCGGCACGCTTTCAACGGCAATATCGCAAGGCAGTGTCAGTACCGTTACCTGGACCGTGTCTTACAGAGTAAAAGGTGTGCAGATGACCGCCAAGGCGTACTCCGTTGCCTATGCCCCCCCGATTGAACCTGTTGCCTCGGTAATAAGAACAAAAAATAACGACGGTTTGGGTTCCACATATAAAGCCTTTTGCCAGAGTTTTGCCTATGTAGCCGGCATACAGACTCACGATTCCGGCGATTATCAGGCCAGACGGAGTTCAGGCAGGATTATGACCCCTATGCTCAACTCAATCACCGCCCCGGGCGGGAATTGGGGCAGTGTCGACTGGTTTGACTCGGGCAGTTCTCCAAAGGGTGCAAACTACTACAACCTTGAAGGCGGAGGCAACAATCTTCTGCGTATAGTCAACAGCCCGTGGGGCTATGTGACGGTTGACAGAAGCCGATATAGCGACATCAGCCAGATACCGAATTTACAATACGGCTTTGCGATAACCGACCTTGAATACATGCGCGATAGTCTTTCCTGGTATGTTGCCGACTACACAGACGGTGCATACAAGGGCGACGCCACCGTGAATCAAAACGGCGGCAACTTCAACCTCTGGTGGGGCACCCCGGGTACGGGTGATGTCCAGGATGCCTGGGTCAAAGACGGACATCTCTCCCAAACTCTAAGCATCGAATACGGGATTAAAGTCGGCAGCGATACCGGCGGCAAGCCGATGTTCTCCAAAGCGTTATCTGCAGGGACGGGAAATCAGGATTTGACAATTAAAGCCGCCGCCAAAGCGAATAACAGAGACGAGTGGAACGGTACCGTTCATTTATTGAATGTGCGCTTTAATAAGGTTGACAAGAGTACCCTTCGTACCAATATGCGTAACGCTATCAGCCGCGGAGCGCAGGCGGCGGATTATAACGGTAACTTTACAAACTACGAAAATGCTATCAAGGCTGCGGCTGAAAGTCTGGGCAACCCTACAACAGCCCCAATCAGCGACACCATCAATTCAACCTTCGGCGCCCTGACCCGCAAGACCTATACGGCTGCAATTAACCATAAGTTTGATAACGGCGCATCCACAATAACGGAAAACCTGACCTTTAATTCCGGCGATATTGTAAACTTCTCCCCCAACACTTATACATATTATACTCTCAATTCCGCAGACGGATACACTGCGAGCACCGCAGCCCAGTCCGTTTTATACCGCGGAAATATTACGCAAAACTATAACTTTAATGCTAATTTATACAATCTGACCTTTAACGCCAACGGCGGTACGGGCGGCACGGGGCCGACGCCTACCAAGTACGGTGTAGCCATAACCGCTCCTACAGTTACCAGAACGGGCTACACTTTCAACGGCTGGTCACCGACAGTACCTGCAACGATGCCCGGAGCGAATTCCACATACACCGCCCAATGGACTATAAACCAATATACAATCACCTTTAACTCGAACGGCGGTTCCGCAGTGGGTTCTATTACGCAAAACTACGGTACGAGTGTTGCCAAGCCTGCGGATCCTACCCGCACGGGATATACTTTCGCCGGTTGGTACTCCGACAGCGGTCTGACAACTGCGGTTAGTTGGCCTTACACTATGGGCGCTTCCAATGTGACTTTCTACGCCAAGTGGACGGTAAACAATTATAATCTGACCTTTGATGCCAACGGCGGTACGGGCGGCTCGGGTCCGACCCCGACCCCGTACGGTGCAGGCATAACCGCCCCTACGGTTACAAGAACGGGCTACACATTCAACGGTTGGTCACCGACAGTACCTGCAACGATGCCCGCAGCGGATTCCACATACACCGCTCAGTGGACTATAAATCAATATACCATCACCTTTAATTCCAACGGCGGTTCTGCGGTAAGTCCTATTACGCAAAACTACGGTACGAGTGTTTCCAAGCCTGCGGATCCCGCTAAGACTAACTACGATTTCGCCGGTTGGTATTCCGACAGCGGTCTGACAACTGCGGTTACATGGCCCTACACCATAGGCGCTTCCGATGTGACTTTCTACGCCAAGTGGACCTTAAAGCAGCATACCGTGAGTTTTATCTCCAACGGCGGTTCTGCGGTAAGTCCTATTACTCAAAACTACGGCACGAATGTTGCCGAACCCGCGGCTCCTACCCGCACGGGATATACTTTCGCCGGCTGGTATTCCGACTCCGGTCTGACAACTGCGGTTACCTGGCCCCACAACTTAACGGCCGATGTGACTTTCTACGCCAAGTGGACAATTAATCAATACACGGTGAACTTTAACTCGAACGGCGGTTCCGCAGTGGGTTCTATAACGCAAAACTATAACACTAATGTAAACGAACCTGCGGCTCCTACCCGCACCGGATATATTTTCGGCGGCTGGTATTCCGACTCCGGTCTGACAAATGCGGTTACCTGGCCCTACACCTTGGGCGCTTCCGATGTGACTTTCTACGCGGATTGGAGTCTCGCCAGTTTCAACCTCACCTTTGACGCCAACGGCGGCTCGGGCGGCTCGGGTCCGACCTCAACCCCGTACGGCACAAGCATAACCGCCCCGACGGTCACGAGAACGGGCTATACCTTCAACGGCTGGGTTCCGGCTGTACCTCCCACCATGCCTGCGGCGGATTCCACATACACCGCCCAGTGGACAATCAATCAATATACCGTCAACTTTAACTCCAACGGCGGTTCTGCAGTGAATGCTATTACACAAAACTACAACACGAATGTTGCCGAACCTGCGGCTCCCGCCAAAACGGGCCACACCTTTGCCGGCTGGTATTCCGATGCCGGTCTGACAACTGCGGTTACCTGGCCCTATACCTTAGGCGCTTCCGATGTGACTTTCTACGCCAAGTGGACGGTAAACAATTATAATATCACCTTTGATGCCAACGGCGGCACGGGGGGCACAGGCCCGACATCCATGGCCTACGGCTCATCCCTGAGTGCTCCCTCAGTCAGCAGAACGGGTTATACTTTCAACGGCTGGTTGCCTGAAGTACCCGCTACCGTTCCCGATGCAAATACAACTTATGTTGCACAGTGGCAGATAAATACATATAATGTCAACTTTAACGCCAACGGCGGCAGCGGTACCATGAGTCCCCAGATGATTACTTTCAGTGCTTCATCCAACCTGAAACCTAACGAATTCACCAGAACGGGTTACAGTTTTACAAAGTGGAACACAGCGGCTGACGGCAGCGGCACCGATTATAACGACGGTGCAAGCTACGGGCCCATGGGCGCTTCCGATGTTACTCTGTACGCTCAGTGGAGTATTAATCAATACACGGTGAGCTTTAATTCAAACGGCGGTTCTGCAGTGAATGCTATTACACAAAACTACGGCACGGATGTTACCAAACCTGCGGATCCCGCTAAAACGGGCTATACTTTCGCCGGTTGGTATTCCGATTCCGGCCTGACAACGGCGGTCACCTGGCCCCATAACTTAACTGCCGATGTCACTTTCTATGCGAAGTGGACTGCGGATCCGTATACAATCAGCTTTAATTCCAACGGCGGCTCCCCGGTGACCTCCATTACGCAAGGTTGCGGTACCGATGTTGCCGAACCGACGCCTCCTACAAAACTTAACTATGCGTTTGCCGGCTGGTATTCCGATGCCGGTCTGACAACGGCGGTTGCCTGGCCCTATACCATGGGCGCGGCAAACGTGACTTTCTATGCGAAGTGGAGTGTCCCCTCAATTAACATTACCATGGACAGTAATAATGACTTTATTGTCTACATCAGCGATTGGGAAAGCACAAGCGAATATCAGATTTGGACTTATCAACAGGTAACGAGTGACGATGTGCTTTCGGGCGATACGAATGTTAAAAAAGACCAGTGGATACTCTCCATGCCCTATGCCTCCGGTGCGGACGGCAACCCGGAACCGGACGGCTCAATCTCCTTTAATATTGACGGCTTCATCTCCTCCACAGAAAACTACATTGTAGCGGTGAGGATTGCGGATGCGAACGGCAACTTTGTGAAGGAAATCAGAGATGCCTACACCCCCGCAGGAGTGGGAGAAGCGGTTATTACAAAAGTCCTGGTTGACGGAACGGTTACCACGGGCTATGAGCTTAAAGAAATTAAAACCGGTGCGAGTGTAGATATTGAGGTTGTCGGCAACGATGTTGCGAACCTTGTCTACTCCGCTACGGTTGTCAACGGAGTATCGCCCACCGCTTTGACCGGTAACGGCAACGAATTTAACTGGGATATTTCCGCTCTTCAGCCGGGTATCTATCTGATTGAAATGTCTGCTACAAACGGCAGTACAACGGATAAGAAGTTAGTGGAGTTTGAACTTTACGCAGCGGCTCCGGCAGTGAATTTCGGCGTACTTAACTCCATGGCCGTTGCTTACTCGAACGGCAATGTCAGTGTCACACCGAACTTCACCAACGGAACGTTCTGCTACTACTTGCATGAACCGGGCCGCAGATCTGCCTACAGCTTGGGCGGCTTTACCACAAATGACCCCATAGACTATGCTTATGAGGCTCCCGGTATATATCAATTGGCAGGCTTTGTGACCAGAGGAGGAGCCGGAGTAGGAGCACCGGTCGGCACCGAAAACGCCTATTATGACGAAGAAGTCAGTTATGACGACGGTATGGTAAAGACCCTTGTCATCCCGAGGACAGGCGGCGGAACGGTCAGCGTTACGCTCAGCGGCCCGCAGGGCAGTGTTGCAAAAGGCACTGCGCTCCAGATTACGGCCCAGTCGCAGGGTATAACGGGTACGGCTAAATACTCCTTCTGGCGTTATGATGCCAACGGCACCGTATTGGTACAGGATTGGAGCACCGCCGCTACTTTGAATTGGACACCGGGCCGTGTAGGCAGCTACAACATCGAAGTCAGGGTCAAGGGCGACGATGCAGGCTCTTATGAGGCGAAAGCTAACGTGCTGGTTGAGGTAACATCGGCAACGGAAGCAAAAGCCAACGTAACCTCATTCACCGTCAACAGCGGCTATGTGAGTGCAAACGCCGTAGCGAAGAAACCTATCTTAATCCAAGCCAATGCAACGGCATCCAGCGGCGAAGACCTGCTGTACAGATTCTATGTTTACGATCCGGACATGAGGGAGAGGACACTGAAAGAATACTCCGTCAATCCCACCTGTGTATGGACACCGAGAAAAGCGGGTCTGACCTATACTATCTATGTGTTGGTTAAGAGTGAAGATTCCTTCGGTAAGTTTGACGCAATTCAATCCTTTAATGTGACGGTGTAAACTCCAAGTAATAAATAATCTTCTCTTAAACGCCCCCGGCTGAGAAGCCGGGGGCGTTGCGCTTTTGATGATGGTAATAAAAGTCTGATAGGAGCATTGTTTGACAGAAGAGACATTAGGCGTTATAATTTAAATGGGGTTTAGTTCGCTAAACACAACAGCGCTTTATTTTAGGAGGCATTAAATGAAAAAGATGAAAAGAGTTTTGGCTATACTGTTAGCCGTAGTTCTTGTGGCTACGGGTGGAGGATTTAGCCTGACGAAAAAAACACCGGCGAGCGCCGTGGTTGAACCTAAGGGCTCGGTAAGTACAACTGCCGGCCCCGGTGCTATTACTTTCTACGTGCCGGAGACAATTTATTTGCAGCCCGTAAACGGGAATGCAAATACGTTCCAGTACTATGTTGACTGCGACACTAACGGTGCATTAAACACCCAAAGGGACAAAACCAGCGGAGTAGTTTATTTCAGCCGCCCCAATGCGGATGCGAACAGTATAAGCATTTCCGCCTCCGGCGCTTCAGTGAACCTCGGTGCAACCACCGCTTCGGGAACGGTGCTCAGCACTACTGTAACCGGAGGAACGCTTTCAACTGCTATTCCCCAAGGCAGTGTCAGCACTGTTACCTGGACAGTTTCATACAGGATAAACGGTTTGCAAATGACCGCCAAGGCGTATTCAGTTGCCTATGCGCCTCCGATTGAACCCATTGCCTCCGGGATAAGAACCTATAATAACGATGGTCTCTTACCCAGCAATAAATTCGATATTCAAAGCCTTGCCTATGTGGCCGGCATACAGAGCCATGATACAGGCGGACGTCAGGCTAACCGGAGCGGCTGGACTCTGATGCCGATGCTTGGCACAATTTCGGGCCCAAATAATAATACGGATGCTTCCTATTGGTTTAATGATAGCGGTTCTCCCAGGGGCGGCAACTTCCAAGACCTTGATGGAGGCGGCAACAATCTTTTGTGTATACTCAACAGCCCTTGGGGCTATGTGACTGTCGACAGGAGCCGATATAGCGACACCAGCCAGATACCGAATTTACGTTACGGCTTTATGGTAACCAATATTAATAATGCCGAGAGCCTGTATTGGTATGTTGCCGATTACACCTCAGGTGGATATAAGAACAACGGTACAGTGAACCAGAACGGAGGCAATTTTGATTCCTGGTGGGGGGGCGATGTTCCGGACAACTGGGTGAAATATGGCAGTCTCAGCGGCAGTCAAACGAAAAATACCGGCATTAAAGTCGGCGGTCAAAGCGGTCAGCCGATGTTCTACAGGGTGTTGAACGAAGGGACGGGTACCCAGGATGTAACTATTAAAGCCGCTGCCAAAGGTCATCTCAGCAGTGAGTGGAACGGTACCGTCCATTTATTGAATGTGCGCTTTAACAAGGTCGACAAGAGCACTCTGCGTGCCAATATGCGCACCGCCATAAGCCGCGGAGCACAGGCGGCGGATTATACGGGTAACTTTACAAACTACGAAAATGCCATCAAGGCTGCAGCCGAAAGCCTGGGCAACCCTACAACAGGCCCTATAAGCGACACTATTAACTCGACTTTCAATGCCCTGATCCGTAAGACCTATACGGCTACGATTAACCATAAGTTCAATGTCGGGGCATCCACAATAACGGAAACTCTTACCTTTAATTCAGGCGATTTTGTGACCTTTTCCCCCAACACCTATAGCAACTATGTCATTATGTCTGCAGACGGTTTAAGTACGAGTACTTCAGCCCAAACCGTTTTAAACCGCGGCAATTTTACACAGAATTTCAACTACAACAAAAAAGAATACTATGTTATATATCACGGCAACGGAGCCACGGGCGGTTCTACAGCGACCTCTACCCATGCCGAAAACGAAACTAAGCCCCTGACCCTTAACGGCTATACAAGAACGGGATATACCTTTAACGGATGGAATGCACAGGCCAACGGCGGCGGGGCGTTCTATAATGACGGCCAGAGCGTAACAAATCTGACTTATGCCGACGGCAGAAATTTCGACCTCTACGCCCAATGGGGTATCAACACCTATCAGATTATCTTCAATCCCAACGGCGGTGCCGGCTCTATGGCAAACCAAAACATAGTCTACGGTCAATCCGCTACACTTACCCCAAACGGCTTCGGGCGTATGCACTACACCTTCCTGGGTTGGAACACGGCGGCCGACGGCAGCGGAACATCTTATGCCAATCAGGCCCTTTACGGCCCAATGGGTGATTCGAATGTGACCCTTTATGCTCAGTGGGCGCCCAAGCCTTTTTATATTCAGTTTGATCCCAATACCGGCACGGGCAACATGAATGATCTTTTGATTCCCTATGAAGGTTATTCAAATCTTACCGGGAATACCTTTACGAAGACCGGTTATTCCTTCATCGGTTGGAATACCCAACCTGACGGGAGCGGTTATTCTTATGCTGACGAGGCAAATTACGGGCCTATGGGCTCGTCTAATGTGACCCTTTATGCCCGGTGGAACATCAACACCTATTATGTAAACTTTAATTCCAACGGCGGCAGCGGCAGTATGAGTCCCCAGGGGATTAATTACGGCGCTTCCGCAAACCTTACAGCCAATACATTCACCAAGACCGGCTACAGCTTTACCGGCTGGAACACCGCCGCTAACGGCAGCGGAACATCTTACAACAACCAGGCGAGTTTCGGCCCTATGGGTACTTCCGATGTAACCCTTTATGCACAGTGGAGCATTAATCAATATACAATAGATTTCAACTCCAACGGCGGCTCTGCTGTTGCCTCCGTTACACAAAATTACGGAACAACCGTTACTAAACCTAACGATCCCGCAAAAACCGGCAATACATTTGACGGTTGGTATACCGACTCCGGTCTGACAACGGCAGTTACATGGCCTCACACCATGGGTGCGGAAAACACTACTTTCTATGCCAAGTGGATAGTAAATAACTACAACATCACCTTTGATGCCAACGGCGGTACGGGCGGCACGGGTCCGACACCCATGCCTTACGGTTCGCAACTCACGGCACCGACGGTAAAAAAGACGGGCCATTCCTTTGCGGGCTGGTCTCCGTCCGTACCGGGTACTGTTCCGGCTTACGATGCCGTTTACACAGCGCAGTGGAATGTAAATAAATACACTGTAATCTTTAATTCCAACGGCGGCTCGTCGGTTCCGACAATTCTTCAGGATTACGGTACTCAAGTGGCAAAGCCTGCCGATCCCACAAAGAGCGGCTATGTGTTTGCGGGTTGGTACAAAGAAGCGGGTTTTGTAACCCTTGTAGAGTGGCCCTATACAATAGGAGCAAGCAGCGTAACCTTCTATGCGAGATGGGTTTCGCCTAATGTGAATATCACCTTTGATGCCAACGGGGGTGAAGGCGGTACCGGTCCGACCTCCATGTTGGTGGGAGCTCCTTTAACAGCCCCTGTTGTGAGCAGGCCCGGTTATGTGTTTGCAGGCTGGAATCCGACTGTCCCTGCGGCGGTACCGTTTGACAGCACTGTTTACACCGCAATTTGGGAACAGCTGGAAATGAACGTTACCATGAGCGGTTCAGACTTTGTCGTAAACATCACCGGCTGGTCGGATGATCAAAACTTCCAGATTTGGACTTATCAGCAGGTTACAAGCGATGCCGTTCTTTCGGGCGATACAAATGTTAAAAAAGACCAGTGGATACTTTCTATGGGCTATACTTCCGGTCTTGCCGGCGATGTGCAAGCTGACGGAAGCACGGAGTTCACAATACCCGGATTTACTTCCTCCACAGAAAACTACATTGTTGCTCTGCGTGTTGCTGACGAGAATTGCGACTTCCTGTTGGAGATAAGGGATGCATATACCCCTGCAAATGTGGGAGAATCGGTCATTACCAAGGTTTTGGTTGACGGAATCGTGACTACGGGTTACGAACTTAAAAAGATAGAAAGCAACGCAAGTATAAACATTGAAGTAGTCGGCAACGATGTTGCGAACCTGGTTTACTCCGCCGAGGTTGTCAACGGAGTAACGCCAACCTCTTTAGGTCAACCTGTTAACGGTAACGAATTTAACTGGGATATTTCCGCCCTTCAGCCGGGAATTTATCTGATTAAATTAGCAGCCACAAACGGCATCACGACGGATGAGATGCTTGTAGAGTTTGAACTTTATGCGGCGGCTCCGGCAGTGAATTTTGGCGTACTTAACTCCATGACCGTTGCTTACTCAAACGGCAATGTCAGTGTCACACCGAACTTTGCAAACGGAACATTTTGCTGCTTCCTGCATGAACCGGGCCGCAGGTCAGTCTACAGTACGGGCGGTTATACTACAAATGACCCGATAGACTATGCTTACGATGCTCCCGGTATATATCACCTGGCAGGTTTTGTAAACAGGACGGGTCTTATCGGCACTGAGAATGCTTATTATGACGATGAAGTCAGCTATGATGACGGCATGATAAAGACTCTTGTAATCCCGAGGACGGGAAGCGGAACGGTCAGTGTTACCCTTAGCGGCCCTCAGGACAGTGTCGCAAAAGGCACTCCGATTCAGATTACGGCGCAGTCACAGGGAGTAACGGGTACTGCTCAATACTCTTTCTGGCGCTATGATGCTACAGGTACTGTATTGATACAGGATTGGAGTACAAACGCCACCCTAAACTGGACACCGGGCCGTGTAGGCAGTTACCACATTGAAGTCAGGGTTAAGGGTGACGATGCGGGTTCTTATGAGGCGAAGAAGAACATATTGGTTGAGGTAACATCGTCAACTGAATCGAAAGCAAATGTAACCGCGATTACAGTCAACAGCGGCTATGTGAGTGCAAATGCTGCGGCGAAGAAGCCGGTAACAATCCGAGCCAATGCAACGGCAACCAACGGAGCAGACCTGCTGTACAAGTTCTATGTTTATGATGAGCACATGAGGGAGATGACACTGAGGGACTACTCTCCCAATCCCAACTGCGTATGGACGCCGAGAAAAGCGGGTCTGACTTACACCATTTATGTATTGGTTAAGAGCGATGATTCCTTCGGTAAGTTTGACGCAAAAACATCTTTCAACGTAACGGTCTAAACTCAAAAAACAACATACAAATACCCTAAAGCGGGGCTGCGGCTGTATTTTGCTGCAGCCCCGATACCGTAAAACGGTCAATCAAGCAAAAAAAGAAGCCCCACCTCTCAAAACGGCGGGGCTTCAAAACTTTTTGGATTAAGCGTCAATTACAACTTCTCTGCCGCTGTCCGAAGAATCATAAATGGCCTGCATGATTTTTGAAGTCTCAATCGCATAGTCAATGTTGGCTTGATTCTTTTTGCCGGTGAGTATGCAATCAACAAATGAATCAACTTCGGCTTTGTAAAAATCGTTAGGTTCAAAGTCGGGTTCGGTTGTGACCAGGTCCTTGTCTTTAATATGGAAATAAGCAAAATCTCCGCAGTAGTTTAAGCGAACCCCCGCTTTATCACCCATGAAGTCGATATAGGTTTCGCTGACAAAAATATTCTGTGCCCAAGCGCCGGTGAGGCTGATAACCGGACCTTCCGTACGAATTACGGCGGTGACGGAGTCGTCCACGTCATAAATGCCGTCAGTCTTGGCAGTGTCTCTTGCCCACATGTCTTTATATACATAATTCGGGATATCTTTGCCGAGTTTGCAGAAAGCTTTGCCCGAGGCGGTCAAAGGCTTAGGGTCGCCGCAGCAGTACTGGATAAGATCAATATAGTGGACACCCCAGTCAATAAGGGAGCCGCCGCCGGAAATAGCTTTTGTGGTGAAGTCGCCGCCAAGCCCCGGTATGCTGCGGAAGGCACGGAAACTGGCATAGACGTGGTAAACCTCGCCCAAATCGCCGTTGTCAATCATATCTTTAATCATGTTAACCGCTGTGCCGAAACGGTTGCAAACGCCTATATTTAATGTCCTGCCGGTTTCGTGAGCAACCCTTTGCATTTCCAAGGCTTCCGGAAGAGTGCGTGCAGCAGGTTTTTCACAGAGTACATCTTTACCCGCTTTCATAAAATCTATTGAGATAATTGAATGGAAGTCGTTATGAGTGCAAACGGAAACGGCGTCAAGGTCCGGGTCATTTACAATCTCCTTATAATCGTAAACAGCCTTGCCGCAACCGAATCTTTTCACAAACTCATCGGCTCTTTCTGGAATGATGTCGCAAAAATACTTGATTTCGCAGTTCTCGTTGGACAGATAGTGGGGAGCGTGGGAGCCGCGGGCGATATTGCCGCAACCGATAATGGCGATTTTGAGCTTCTTCATTGGTATTACCTCCGCATATAATAAAAATATTTCAGTAGCCGACTTATGATAGCATTCCAAACCGTAAAAGTAAACGAATTCAGGTGAAAATTTTGTGAAAAACTGTCTTTTTTGAATTTGATGCAAAAAGATGCGGGAACTCATTGAAAAGCGAACGTTTATCCGCTACAATTATATCGTTGCGCTAAACGGTTCGCGGAAAACTGCGCAAATACGAAAAAAACGGAGGATAAATCATGGCATCATCAACAGGTATTCTTGACAAGTTTAAGGAAACTCAGGAAGAAGTCAAAGAGGTTAAGTCGGACAGAAAACTGAAAGTCGCTATTATAGGGTGCGGATGGATAGCTGAAGCCCATGTCAAAAGCTATATTAAGTGCCCGGATGTTGAAATTGTCGCTGCGGCAGATTTAATTCCCGGCAAAGCGGAAGCGTTTTTTGACGGTTTAGGCTTTGATACCGACAAACTTCGCTTTTATCCCAGCCATAAAGAACTGCTCGACACTGAAGAGCTTGACGCGGTGAGCGTTTGTACTTACAACGCTACTCACGCCGAATGCACAATTTATGCTCTCGAAAAAGGCGTTAATGTTCTGCTTGAAAAACCCATGTGTGTTACTTTGCAAGAAGCTATTGAGATTTGCCGTGCGGAAAAAAAGAGCGGCAAAGTGCTTTCGATAGGCTTCCAACCGCGTTTCGATGAAAACATGAAGATGATTAAGAAAATTGTTCAGTCAGGCGAACTCGGTGAAGTCTACTATATCCAAACAGGCGGCGGACGCCGCAGGGGCATTCCCACGCCTTTCGGAACCTCCTTTATTGAAAAAGAAACCGCCGGCCTGGGCGCACTCGGCGACATCGGCTGCTATTCCTTGGACGTGGTTATGAATGCGGTAGGTTACCCCAAACCCTTGACGGTTACCGGCTACAAATCGGACTTCTTCGGCAAAAGCCCCAAATACTCCAACAAACCCGAGTATGTGGATATTTTCGGAGTGGATGACTTCGCTGCCGGCTTTGTAAGGCTTGAAGGCGGAATAATTCTGGATTTCAGAATTGCTTGGGCTATGCATATGGATACTCCCGGCGACTCCCTGATTTTCGGTAAAGAGGGCGGTTTGAGAATTCCCTCAACGGATTGCTGGAACGGCAGTGTTGGCGGACCGATGAAAATTTACCATGATGTAGCCGGTGAACAAGTCGAAACGACTATTCCTATTTTGAACAACGGCGGGAAGGATTTGTTTGACATGAAAATCCGTTCCTTCCTGGATGCTGTCATTACAGGCTCTCCCTCGCCCGTACCCTCTTCCCAAATCATTTACAACCAGGCTATTTTGGACGGTATTGCCCGCTCAGCTGAACTTGGTAAAGAGATTGAAATAGAAATTCCCGAAATCTAATCGGAAAATAAAGGAACAGAAAAACGCCCGCTTCTCCTAACTGAGAGGCGGGCGCCGTATTTTAGTTGCTAAGCCGACTTATACATCTTTATCGTTTTTTTGTGCCTGCGGCGGTTCTGCAGGTTTCTTCATTGTTAAAGCTATTCTTCCCCGGTCAACCTCTACATTGACAACCCAGACCGTCACAACTTCCCCAACTTTAAGAACTTCCGAGGGGTGTTTTATATAGCGGTTTGTGATTTGTGATATATGTACAAGTCCGTCCTGATGTACCCCTATATCCACAAAGGCGCCGAAATCTATTACATTCCTGACTGTACCTTTTAGTTCCATTCCCGGGACTAAATCCTTAATATCCATTACATCCGTGCGAAGCAAAGGGGGAGGGAGTTCGTCACGAGGATCTCTGCCTGGTTTAAGAAGTTCTTTTATAATATCCCGTAAAGTCGGCAAGCCTACTCCGGCTTTTTCAGCCAACACTTCTTCTCCGGCAGCCTTAACCCGGTCGGACAACTCATCGAGTTTGCCTGCTGCAACATCATTTAAACTGTAACCGCATATACTCAAAGCTTTTTCAGCCGCCTCGTAACTTTCAGGGTGAACTCCCGTGTTGTCCAACACATTTTTGCTTTCGGCAACACGCAAAAAACCTGCACATTGTAAAAAAGCTTTTTCACCCAGTTTAGGTACTTTTTTCAGTTCTTTGCGCGACTCGAACAATCCGTTTTCTTCTCTGTAGGTCACAATGTTTTTAGCCACGGCGGCATTTATCCCGGATACTCGGGCAAGCAGGGGGGCGGAAGCGGTGTTAAGATCCGCACCCACCGTGGTTACGCAGTATTCCACAACGGCATCAAGTGCGTTGCCGAGCTCTTTTTGCGGCATATCGTGTTGATATTGGCCAACTCCTATGGCCTTAGGGTCAATTTTAACCAACTCTGCCAAAGGGTCCTGCAAGCGCCTTGCGATTGAAACGGCGCTTCTTATAGATACATCAAACTGAGGAAATTCTTCCGCCGCAAGTTTGGAGGCTGAATAAACGGAAGCTCCCGCCTCGTTGACAATCATATATGCCGTATCCGCTTTAGACTCTTTAAGAACTTCGGCGGTAAAAATTTCCGTTTCTTTCGAGGCGGTGCCGTTGCCTATGGCTATAGCTTTAACACCGAACTTATCAATCCAAGCCTTTACTTTCTGCTTGGCGTCTTCTTTCTGCTTGTCGGAATGGGTCAAGTAGAGAACACCGGTATCAAGCACCATGCCTGTTTGGTCAACCACCGCCGCTTTGCAACCTGTACGGTAGCCGGGGTCCAAACCAAGTACGGTCAGACCTTTTATCGGAGGCTGCAAAAGCAGTTCCCTAAGATTGTCGGCAAAAACCTTAATGGCGGATGTCGCCGCATTTTCGGTAAGTGTACTTCTGACTTCTCTTTCAAGGGATGGGAAGATAAGTCTGTCATAAGAATCCCTTCCCGCTTCACGCACCGTTTCAGTGCAGGGAGAGTGATTCGGTGCAAGAATTTGCCCGTTTATTATTCCGGAAGCCTTGACAGCGTCAACTAAAATTTTGACTTTCAAAAATTCTTCCCGTTCTCCTCTGTTGATCGCCAAAATCCGGTGACCGGCAATTTTGTTTACGGGTTCGGTAAAGTCATAATACATGGTGTAAACACTTTGTTCGTCTTCTTTGCTTGCTTTGCTTTCCACGATACCTTCAGCAGTAAAGAGTGTGCGCAACCGGCGGCGAATGTCGGCACTGTCCGAAATATCCTCGGCAATAATATCAAGCGCTCCTTGCAAGGCATCCTGAGGGGATTCAACATCTTTTTCAGCGTCCACATAGTCCGCCGCCATTTCAATAGGTGTTAAAGAGTTTGGCTCCTGAGCAAAAATTGCGGCGGCAAGGGGTTCAAGCCCCTTTTCCCTCGCAACGGATGCTCGGGTTTTTCTCTTGGGTTTGAAAGGACGGTAGATATCCTCAACTTCCGCAAGAGTCTGCGCATCGTTTATGGCCTTTGCTATCTCCGGGGTCATCTTTTCCTGACCCTCAATGCTTGAAAAAACTTCTTCTTTTCGTTTTTCCAGATTGCGCAGATACTCAAGACTTTCAGAAAGCTCCCTAATAACCTGGTCATCAAGGGCGCCGTGAGCCTCTTTGCGGTATCGGGCTATAAACGGAATTGTGTTGCCTTCATCAATTAGTTTTACGGTATTTTCAACCTGCCAATCCTGCAGGTGAAGTTTTGTGCCGAGTGACTTGATAATATCCATTTTTATAAAAAACTCCGATTTGTATAATTCAAGTAATTCTGTCAACTTCTATTTCTTTTAATCTGACGTATATCCTTTCCCATAAAGGGGAGGGAAACATAGTTGCCGGTTATCCGGGAGGTAATGCGTTGGGAATACTTTTCTTCCAGCTCTTCGGGGGAGAGGTTTGTGTTTACTATTGTTGGAACCCCTCGGGAAAGGCGTGTGTTAATAATGTTGTAAATTGCGGAAACGGTAAATTGGGTGGTAAACTCCGCCCCCAAATCATCTAAAATAAGCAGGTCGCATTCCAACATGCTTTGCTCCGTGCCCTCGTTTTCATCCCCTCGGCGTGAAAATCTTTCCTTTTCAAGTTTGGTGAGCAGGTTTTGCGCCGAACCGTAAATAACGCCGAAACCTTTATTTACCACCGTGCCGGCAATAGCAAGTGAAAGATGCGTTTTTCCCAGACCGGTTTTGCCGTGCAAAAACAAACTGGGTGAAGAAAGACCGAAGTCCTCGGCATAGGCCTTGCAGTACTCGAAGATTTCTTTCATCCGATTATACGGAACCAAGCCGGTTTCGGCATCTTGAGTTTTAGGATAATAATCAAGTTTAAAATCTTCAAAATCCGAAGATGCGGCAGGGCTCAGCTCGCTGAGTTGTGCGTAAGCTATTGAACGCAGCAAAACGGTTCTGCAATCACAAAAATATCCGTTCACAACCCCGCTGTCTTCACAATACGGGCAGACAAATACGGCTTCAAGATAGTTTTTCGGGTATCCGGCATTTGTTAAAAGCCGGCCTCGTTCATCTTGTGCGGTAAGGTTTTGTTTTGCCAGCGCCTCAATATACTTACCGGCATCCGCGCCCATTCCGATAGCTTTAACGGTGGCAAGCCCCGTATCCGCCATCTCTTTTTCCAATTCCAATAGTCTTGGAATTTTTGCTGTTGCTTCATCATGGCGTTTTTTCTGTTCGGCAAAAGCGCGGGTACGCCTTCTTTGCAGTTCTTCTGCCGCCAACTCATATATTTTAGGGCTGTAACTCATTTCTTATTCCTCTTTTCGTATACAATCGGCTCATGAACCGATCTGTTGTTAAACTCGTCAAGGTCATAGGAGGCGGATTTGCCGGAACTTTGATTTTTCCCTTGCTGTTTTTTTCGGCTTCTGTCTTCTTTTTCCGCATCTTCGGGCGTCTTGATTCCTTTGGAATACCAATTCTTAAGCACCTTATCCATGTAGGGGAAGCTGAGGCGGTGACAGTTGTTCGCCATTTGCTCATAAGCGAGAATAATCATTTCCACATCGAACTTGAGCCGATTAACCCAATCAACAATGTATTCGGATTGCTTTGCGGTGGGGCGGGGGGTTGAAATACCGGTTCCGCGTGCAATTTCCTGCCATAAGCGGGTAATGCTGTCCAAATGGTTTATTTCTTCTTCCGCCTTTTCAATGGTATCAATTTCTTTTTCAAACCAGTTTTGCCCCATTTTACCTATATAAGAAAAAGAAATTTTGCCCACGGAAGCGGCATAAGAAAGTATCATCAGGATTACCTCAATGGGCAACCCGTATTGATCGTGCATCATCAACAATGTACATTGGCCGTCATACCCGATGGTTCGGCCAAGCTTTACCTGCGCTTCGTTAAAAAGGTATGCTATGTCCGGCGACTCTTTCGCCCGGGCAAGAATCTGGGAATGACTGGGCTTGATCACCGGAAGTTCGGGAGGGGAGGGGCGCCGTGATGGTTCTTTTCCCTTTTCGATAATGCTCGGTTTTTCCTCTTTTTGATTTGTCTGCTTGGTGCTTTCAGCCGTTTTAGGCTCCTCGCCCTTTTGACTGTCAGCAATTAAAATACCGGTTTCAACCCAATATTGAAGGGCGTCTACCGCATCTGCGGGTTTTTGCCCGATGGCTTTTGCCATTTCCTCAATGTCAAGCGGTTCGTTGGCATGACGAAGCACCCAAAGCAGGGCTTTGAGTTGCGCGGCACCGGCTAAACGGATGTGCTTATCAACAATTTGTGAAGGAACGGGGAAAATAGCACCCCAAGCAGAGGGGTTAATACCATAACTCATATCTCTACTCCCGATAATTTTATCGACCATATTATACACAAGAAGGGGATAAAAATAAAATGTATTTCCTCCGAAAAAGCGGCGGAAGCCGTTTTTCTAACATCGTATTCAAATAACGCAACAACTTGTGGATTGAACACCGTTTTGCCACAAGCAATTTGGGCAATATTATTAAATTGTTGTTGCTGCTATTCTTTTTTTGCTTACCTTCGCGCAACGCCCGGGTGCGTTGCAAAGAAGGGGGTGGTATGGGCAAAAAAAGTAGTTGACAATACGGGATGTATTTGGTATTCTATTCGGGCACCTCAGGCGGCACTGCGCCGTCGGAGTGGGCAAAAA
>Ga0255344_1003326_pt1 | contig 17775 bp, 23 predicted proteins | sample wastewater_treat_5_FD_192414 | JGI IMG/M metagenome (GOLD analysis project Ga0255344, IMG submission 192414) | Wastewater microbial communities from Lulu Island WWTP, Vancouver, Canada - plant18 | ecosystem: Engineered > WWTP > Wastewater > Unclassified | place: Canada: Vancouver, British... | reverse complement strand
CTATGGTGGGAATGGAATTAGTAACAAGGGACCATGCTTTGTCGAGAAAGTTTTGAATTCTACTGATACGCTTCGAATAGTAGATAATCAATTAATGAGTCCTACATATGCTGGTCATGTTGCCATTGGTTTGAAACATTTATTGAATAATAGGGTGAGTGGTATCATCCATATGAATAATGTAGGATGTTGTTCTTGGTATGAATTTGCATGTAAGATAAAGGAAATGGCAGGACTCACCATTGATATTGAACCTATACAGTTTGAATCATTGAGTATGTCATACAAAACACCAATTAATTCGTCGATGGGTTCAAATACGTATTATTCACCACATTGGGTAAGTGGCCTTGCTCATTATTTATATAGTAGAGGTAGGATTGTTTATGAATAAATTGATATATTACTATAAGATTGTGAGGATTATATTTGATTATTATATATTGACTGATCGCACAAAATTAATTCTAGGTGAGTTATTTTTAGATATTGTTGGTAGATTGCTTCGTAATAAAGAATATGTTGAGTTGTCAAAACATATTAAGTATAAATTAGGAAAAGTGCCTATGAAATGCGAATTGTTCGAATTTAATCAAGAAGATATTCCAAAATTTGATTTGCAAAATAAATCAATAACCATTGTTATACCAACTAGAGATCATCTTAAAGATCTTAATATATGTATTGGTTCAATTAATTGTAAGTCTACATATCAAAACTATGATATTGTAGTTGTTGATAATCAAAGTGATGAATATACAAAAAGTTGGCTGTATAATTGTCCTTATGAAAATGTAAGTGTGATACCATTTGATAATGAATATAATTATGCAGCAATACACAATGAGGTTATACCACATTGCAAAGGTGAGTATATTATCATGCTCAATAATGATACTGAAGTGATTGAGCCTACATGGATTGAACAACTTATTGGTCCAATGCTCGATAATCCTATTATTGGTATGACTGGTGCCAAATTATTGTTTGCTGATCATACTATTCAACATTGTGGGGTATTATATAGTGATATAAGTGGTGGATTTATGCATGTAAATTCTCATAAATGTGATGCATATCCTTCAACTAATGAGTATATGGTATATCCAGCCGTTACTGGTGCATGTGTAGCAATTAGAAAAGATTTGTATATTGAATTAAATGGGATGGATGAAAATTTAAAAGTTGCATATAATGATATTGATTTATGTATGAAAGTTGATGAAGCAGGTTACAATATATTATATACACCTTATGCTAAGTTATATCATTATGAATCTAAAACACGAGGATATGACACCACTATTGAAAAACAAATGATTGAGTTTAAAGAGCGAACTTATTTCTTTGATAAGTGGGGGTCATTTATTAATGCTCACCCTCAATAAAGCACTTACCATTGGTACCAATTGTATTTTTAATAAATTTGAATGGAAATCATTTGGGGTGGATCTATACGCAAATGTATTAGACGCTAATGGAATGGCTCATATCGCAAAGGTAATACATAAAGCGTTAGTAGAAATAGAAACTCCATATACTGTATCACAATTTACTTCGCTTACCAAATTTTTAATGCCAAATCGGTATCCTATAAATATAATATTGGGGGGTGCTGAGAATAGTATGATTGTTCCGATTTTTAATAATATTCCCGAAACTGAATATACGATTGGAGTATGGTTTTGGGAACTTGAAGATTATTTTCCATGGGGTGAAGCCTATGATTATGTAGATGAAGTGTGGTGTTTTTCACAATTTTGTAAAGATATATTCAAAAAATATGACCATAAAGGAATTCCTATTCATAAATTTGTATATGCCCCGGAGACAAACATTGCGGATAGTTGTTCACTCCATAAAATACATAATATGTATGGCATAAATCCACATAAATATACATTTTTGTATACATTTGATTATTTTGGATCCATAGATCGTAAAAATCCATTAGGAACAATTGATGCTTTTCGTATGGCATTTGGTGATTCAGACGATGTTCAGTTAATTATAAAAACTATGTCAGGTGGTGGATTTGCTCATGACAAAGCATTTTTTGAAAGATATATAAATGGAATGAAGAATGTAATTTATATAGATGAAGATATGGACAAATCAACATATATTGGGCTTATAAATGCATGTGATTGTTATGTATCGTTGCATCGTTCTGAAGGACTGGGTATTGGTATGATCGAAGCAATGTATCTTGGAAAGCCTGTCATTGCAACAGCATATGGTGGTTCCATGGAGTTTACTAATCCAGATTGTACATTATTAGTTAATTACACAATGCAACATACTATGACAAATCTATGTTATTATAGTCCAAGTGCTACATGGGCAGAACCAAATATACAAAAGGCAGCATCTTACATGCAATTACTTGTAAATAATAGACAATGTGGACAAATGATTGGTAAAAGAGCACAAGAACATATATATACAAATTTTAATCAAGCAATACTAAACAAACAAATAAATACAAGATTACAATGGATTAAAAAATCATTGGAATAATCTTATATACAATTACATTCTATACTATATAATGGCTTTCTATTTTCATGCATACACAGATATACCAGATGTAAAAGTCATCTATCCAAAGCGGATTAATGATGAGCGTGGATGGTTCATGGAATCGTATGTCGAGAGGGAATTCTTAAATAATGGAATTCGACTCGATTTTATCCAGGAAAATCATTCATGTTCACAGGCAGGTGTATTTCGTGGATTGCATTACCAGCGTTATCCGTATGATCAAGGTAAGTTGGTTCGCTGCACACGTGGTTCCCTTACTGATTATTTCATGGACATGCGAAAGGAATCCAAAACATTTGGCAAACTTGGTTCGTATAAATTAACTGCTAAAAATAGTGAGATGGTCTGGGTACCTAGAGGATTTGCCCATGGTATTCATATCCTTGAGGATGATACCGAGATTATGTATAAGGTGGATAATGTATATGCACCAACCTATGAGTGTGGAGTGAATCCATTATCGTGCATTGAGTTTGATGAAGTTCCACTATTGAGTGAAAAGGATAAAGCATGGCCAGATTTTGAAAATGCGGTGTATTTTTCATGAAAGTAAATAACTTCAATGCTAATGAAAAGATCCTGCAATACCAAGATAAGATTCATAATTATGTGCATGGTCATGAGACATTGATCTCATTTGAACTCGATTTAACCAACAGGTGCAATAATCGATGTCCAAAGTGTGTAGGAGTAAAAGAGAATGGTGCAGAACTAACCCTTGAACAAATTACATCCATCGTTGATCAGATGCATGACTTGGATGTAAAGTCGGTTGTAATTAGTGGTGGGGGAGAACCTTTAATGAGTCCACACTTTGTCAAAGCACTATACATGTTCAAGAATGCAGGGATCAGTATAGGGCTTAACTCTAATGGACTTGCCATGTGCAATGATTACATTCGGAGTGCCATACTTGATTGCTGTACATATTTTAGAATTTCACTTGATGCAGGGACTCCTTCAATGTATGCCTTAACGCATGGAATGAATGAAGAAGAGTTCTGGCAAGTTATTGATAATATTGATGAGTTAATAAAGTTGAGAGATGTATCAGATTCCACCACTTCCATTGGACTTGGTTATCTAACTGGCGAGTCTACACTATCAGGCATCATGGATTTCTTTGAACGTGCTGATAGTTTGTATGTAGACTTTGCCCAGTTACGACCATTCACTGGTGAGTGTGCAGATGTGAGTGACTATATAAAGCAAGGACATAGTTTATTTCCAAATCTAACAATTCGTGCATCGACTCATAAGTATGATCATGTAGGTGAGATCGAGCGTCCCTATACGCGGTGCCATGGTATGTATTTTAATACGGTCATTACTGCAGATAATCAAATGTGGGCATGTATCCATCATAGACAGAATGCAGCATACCATATTGGTAACTTAAATGAGCAAAGCATCGCCAATGTATTGAAAAGTGATCGAATGTATGAAGTGTTTAATAGTTTACCATGTTCATCATGCCCACAATTCTGCCGTAATGATGCAATAAATAGAGCATTGGATGGAATTTGTCGAGACATTACTCACAAGGAGTTTTTATAAAATGCATCAGAGTTCATTTGATATAGTTAGTAAGTTTGTCAAAGAGTATGTTAAACCTGATGATGTGGTGCTTGAGGTTGGATCGTGTGATGTGAATGGTAGTTATCGATGCTTATTTAAAAATAATACATATATTGGGTTAGATATTGAAGCAGGTCCAAATGTAGATGTTATTGTATCAGATCCATATGACTGGGTAACAATACCTGAATCTAGTATTGATATTGTAGTTTGTGCTAGTGTTCTTGAGCATGTTGAATTTCCTTGGCTAACAATGGAAGAGATTGAACGTGTGTTAAAACCAAATGGACATTTTTGTTTAGTTGTTCCAGCAGTGTGGCCAGAACATAAACATCCAATTGATTGTTGGAGAATTTATCCAGATGGAATGAAATCATTATGTAAATGGGTTGGCTTGTCTGTATTAGATACTATGTATAAAATAGCACAACATGATGGATCACAACAAGATCTCTTTGATTGTTATTGCATAGGTTATAAACCATGAAAATACATGTTATTTATGAAGGGGATTCAACTTTCATTGGGAATTCTAGTTACATAAGATGGATTATACCAAGCAAGGTGAGTCCATTAATTCCAATAACATATAGTTTAGGTATCCCAAATTATATTCCAGACATTCTCATAATTGATAGATTACATGGCATTAAGAAGTTTCAAGATATTATATATATAATTAAATGGTGTTATGAACACAATGTAATATTGGTACATAGTATAGATGATAATTATCTTGCTTTAGCATCTGATAAACCAGATAGAGGGCTAAATGTTGGTAAAATATTTGACATGTATAAATCTGAACATTTATTTGCAAAGTATGCTGATGTAATGATTTATAGTTGTGAATATCTTGCTAAATATTATGAAAGGTATGCTTCCAAATTATCATATGTGTTACCAAATTACATAAGTGAAAGATTTATAAATAAAAAAACACATTCACATCCAATTATCATAGGATACATGGGAACTCCAACACATACTGATGATTTTAAACTTGCATTGCCTGCAATTGAAGAAATTCTTGATACATATCCAAATGTGTATTTAGAATTATTTGGAATAGGTAACAAACTCGGAAATGTACATATCAAAGCATATCATCATAAGTATGTAGGAAGTAGTTATGAAGATTATCAGAGATATGTTAAAGATAATATTAATTGGGATATAGGAATTGCTCCATTAATTGATAACGATTTTAATCGATCTAAAACAGATATAAAGTTTTTAGATTATACAGCAATGGGATGTGTTGGAGTATATAGTAATGTTGAACCATATAAAAATATTATTGGGTTACATGCATCTAATTGGTTTGATGAGTTAACTTTCTTAATTAATAATGAGGATTATCGTAAACAATTATATAATCATGCACTAGAATATGTTTTAAAGAATCGATTAATTGAAAATAATATCGATGTATATTCAAGGATTTTTGCTGATATTTATGATCAAAAAGATAATTTACTTTGTATTAGATGTATGGACAAAGTTATTGTTTAGATACAATCCAAACAATTTATTGATTCGCTTTATCAATCATGTAATGGATATAATTATATTACTTGGAGCACGATTATGAAGGGTATTATTCTTGCAGGTGGATCAGGTTCAAGGCTCTACCCATTAACTAAAGTTACGAATAAACATTTATTACCAGTATATAATAAACCAATGGTATGTTATCCATTGGAAAAACTTATTCAATGTGGCATCAAAGATGTCATGCTAGTAAGTGGTCGTGGACATGCAGGACACTTCCTTGAATTACTTGGTAGTGGTAGCGATCTGGGTATTAACCTTACTTATGAAGTCCAGGAACATGCTGGTGGTATTGCAGAGGCCCTTGGATTATGTGAAAAATGGGCTGGCAGAGATCCAGTACTAGTTATCCTTGGAGATAACATAATTGAGGATTCATTAGCAGATGCAGTTAAGGTATTTAAAAGTGGAGCACACTTATTTATCAAAGAGGTTGATAATCCAGAAAGATTTGGAGTAGCACGTATTGATGAGATGGGTCAGATACTTGAAATCGTTGAAAAACCCAACCCAGCATTTTCGCCATATGCTGTGACCGGTGCTTATATATATGATCCAAGAGTGTTTCGATTCATTAAAATGCTTGAACCATCATCACGTGATGAATTAGAAATAACTGATATCAATAACAGGTATCTAAAGATGCATGAGTTATCATACAGTCTACTTAATGGTTATTGGAGTGATGCTGGGACATTTGAAAGTTTGTATAGAGCAAATGAATTGGTATATAAATCATGTAATAGATAACCCCAAACACTACATTTATATATAATTGTTAAGCAACATATCAACAATGTCTGTTGATATCCCAGAACCAATATGTAGTAATTGTCTCTATTGTGCTCCATTCAATGCAGATGGATGGTGCGAGATCCATAATGTGATCGTGAGTGGTGAATTTACCTGTAATTATTTTGTATGCCTAGAAATCTGACGGGGTATCTTAATTGCCAAATGATATCGATCTTGTAAGGCTTGAGACGTATAGAGAGGCAATGGCCGTCTATAAATTGAAGCAACTTGCTTGACTACATGTATGATCGAGTGGACAAAATCAAGGCCGATTATAGCATTTAAACTCATCATTACTTTTATATAAGTGCAAGCACAATTACTATCCATGATAATTGAGCAATACAGATATATGGCTGATAAAGCATATCTTGCATTTAGAGAAACCCTTCACGACATTATCTACAAGGCATCGGCCGATATTGAGGTGAATGAGATTGACATGGAACTATTTAAGATGCATCTAATTGACCTGCAGGAAAACTTGGATGATACCATTGATAGTAGTGTATAGATGAGGAGCGTGTAAATCTTTATGGTAAAGGGAATTGAAGTTACCACACTTGCTGAAGCCTATAAGCAAGCCATCCAATATATTGTGTGGAATCATCGAGAGTTTGAAACTGAAGATGAAGAATTAGTTTGGCGTTCAAAAGACACCCTTGTTTTACATGTCATCGATCCATCAAGGAATATTGGTAAGTTGGCTGATTACTACCCCATGGGTCTTGGTGCATTGGATACCTATGTTGATGAAATCCTAGGACGTGATGACCGGGAAGTTAAAAATACGGCAGATGATTTCGTATATACGTACTTTGATCGGTTATGTAAGTATGAAGTGCTTCGTAATGAAAAAGTTGTAGCAACTGATGGTGTTGAACGTCATCTCACTAGATACTATGAGATAGATCAAATCAATGAGATAGTAAAGAGGCTTAATGCTTCAAGATCTACTCGTCGTGCCTGTGCTATAACGTGGAAACCATATGATGAGAACTATACAAATTTGAGATCGCCACCATGCCTCCAATGGCTCAAATGTGAGATAGTAGATGATAAATTAAACATGTTCACCTTATGGCGTAGTCGTGATGTATTACTTGGTATGGGTGCAAATATTTATGCTATACACTTCTTACACACTGCGATAGCAGCCCGTTGTCAGTGTGCTGTAGGATTCTATGAAGACATCAATGTTGATGCTCATATATACTACAAGCGTGATGGGAATTACTTGAAACGGTGGTTACAATAATGGACTTAACAACAGTTTTGACATGCGATCTAGTTGAAGCATTAGCAACTCGTGAAGGTGTTGAGCACCACTGGGTCGATGTAGAGAATTTCAAGGAAATATATGTAGAAGGTCCATCAAGGATATTAGTTGTGGTGGATTAAATGCTCGGTGTCTATCGTGTTAACTACACTGTGATTGCTGATGATCATACATTTTCTGATTACTTTTTTTGCAAGGATAAAGATGAGATCAAAGAGTCAATCCAAGCCTTATGCAAGGACTACAATGTAGTGGATACATACCTCGGTGATGGCTGTATTAGTTGTACTAGCAATAAGTATGATCTTGCTATCACAGTTGAATCCACTGTTATCTTCACTGATGAACAATTAGCAAGCTTGTTGAACTCTTAATATACTTAACCACTACATTTTTATACAAGAGCCATAAAGTATATAACTCTATGGTGAAACCTGACATACTCCCACGACTAAAGTGCGTGGGGTTCTATGGTTAGTTCGCTTCCATGAACCATTGCCATTTTAGGGGTATCAGTGCTCCCTTCCATTACATCTCTTTCTGCAATGGATTGACCTATACTATCAGATCGCAATGCTATATTGAAAGCAGCATTTACATCAGCATGGTCAACGTGACCACAATGTGGACACTTGAATGATTTACCATTTCGGTTACCTATGAGTCCACAAATACTACATTCTTGAGAAGTATATCTGGGATCAACATAAATTACAGGGATTCCAAGCAGCTTAGCTTTATACTCAATCATTTGATTGAGTTGATAGAAAGACCAACTGTGCAAAGAATATCGAAATGATCTTGAACTTTTAGCAGTTTTACGAATGTTCTTTAACCGTTCCAATCTTATACCTGAATTGCTCTCATTCGCTACATTTACAACCTCTCTGCTCATCTTATGGTTCAGATCTCTGACGACTCTACTTTCACGATCTTTGATCTGCTTAACCTTTCCATACTTGCCCCTCTTTTGAAGATCCTTTCGGATATTCTTGTATTTCTTATGAGTATGTTCTGCTTTTTTCCCTAACTTCTCGATTTTACCTGATGTAGGATCAGCAATAACTACAACATGGCCCGTTGTATTGAGATCAACACCGATCCAAGAATTAACTTCTTTCAATGGTTCTTCGAGGATTGTCACGGAAACAAAGGCAAATTCTTTATCTATTTCAATCTGGTTAACTTTCTCAAAGTCTTGAAACTGATAATTCAAGGTTAATTTCAAACACGGAATCTTAATCTCATGAAGATCTTTATTGATCTTGATCCCTTGGTTTGGAATGATCAAATTTACCCTTTTAACTGACTTGATCTTCTTATTTGAACCATATTTTTTGAGGATTTGATTTGATATCATAGATTTCAAACCAATGTGTTTCACATCTTTGGAGGTTCTGGATTTGGTTTTCACTGCAAAGTCAGCGACCTGTTTAGCCTTTTTCAGTTCATCTGAAAAGTCTTGATTATGCTTAACTTTGAAGGTTAGAATCATGATCTCTTCTGATCCTCAATATACTGTTTCACTGTCGCGTCTGAAATATGTCCACAACTTTCAACATAATAAGATCGTGTCCATAAGCTTGGAAGTCTGGATCTTAACTCATCAAATTCTCCCCTTAATATCCTCGAAGAATGTCCTTTGAATTGCTGAACAATCCAATGGGGAGATGCTGTTGGTTTAGATTTAACAAATAGATGAACATGATCCGGCATAATTGACATCTTCTCGATCTTAATGTCGATTTCATCAGCCTTCTCTTTAAGAAGTTCTATCAATCTTTTCTCAACTTTATCTACCAGAACTTTTCTCCGGTATTTTGGACACCAAATTAGATGATAACCCAGATTATACACTACAGTGTTTCCATGAGTCCACCTTTCATGTGCCATATATATTAGTTATCTGGAAAGTATATAATTATTTCTCTACCAGATAACAAATAAGTGCCATTCATCTCACATCTAAAGAAGTGGGCTTTCTGGCACTAATTCTCGTAAACCTACCAAGGATGACATTGTATGGTTGGAATTGTCCAATAAGTAAATATACTTACCTAACGTATAATACTGTATGGCTAGCAAGAAGTCCCTCGGCACACCTATTTGTACACTATCTCAATTTCAATCATTCATTAGTAGTCTGGGCTTACTATCATCTGCCAAGTTGCACTTTGGTAATAATGAGTTATTGATTCATGCAACTGAAGCAAGTAACTGTGCTTTCGTCATAATGCACTATAGAACCCCTATTGAAACTCCAATTAGCATAGCAATCGATCTGAACAATATTAAAGGTATCAAAGCCGATGAGATCCAAATATATACATCAAATAATCAGTTAATCTTCAATGATGATGGATTAATGTACAAATGTGCTGCGCTCTCTGATCCCAATGTTGATAAGCGTGATAGGGAAGGACCAACCGTTAAATGGGATCATGTAGACCTTGCGCTTACCAATGCTCATGTGAAGAAATTACTCACGATGATCAATGCGAAGAACAAATATAATTTTGACTTCAGCGATAATGTCTTAACTATAATTGATGCTACTGATAATGCCATGGAGTATATAATCGAAGTTGAAGGCTCTGGCACTTTCCACACGCAGGTCCATGGTATGTATCTAGTAGACGTTTTCATGGCACCTAAATACTTTACAGGATGCGTGATCACCCTTGGTAATAATACCCCGTTCAAAGTGTCGTATGCGTGTGAGTGGTTGACTCTTGATTATTTTGTCGCACCAATGATCGAACAGGATTGATGCGTAAGGCTTTCATCTTCTACACTACTTTTATATATAAGTAACAATTATACAACTGTACCCCAAGGATAGAAACATACGGGAGGATCTTCTTTCTCCCTGTGTTTTTATCAAGCATGTAAGGTGTTGTCCACTATTTTGTCTCGCGTCTCGTTACACTTATATATAATTAAATTGCACTTGTATACATGGATGATCCCATAGTAGAGTCGATTTTAAAGGAGCGATATTACCAACCCGGTGAATCATCATGGGAAGATATTGCCAAGCGAGTTGCCAAATACGTAAGCGATGATATAGGTGAATTTAATGATTTTTATGAAGTAATTAACGAGAAGAAATTTATTCCAAATACTCCCGCTCTGATGAACGCAGGAACAGAAAATCCCATGTTATTCGCCTGCTATTGTCTCGGTGCCGATGATTCTATAGAATCGATTTTCGAGACCATGAAAGTCTCCGCTAAAATTATGAAACTTGGTGGCGGTATTGGTATTGATTGGTCACATCTCCGTCCAGAAGGTGCATTAGTCCATTCTACTCACGGGACATCGAGTGGCGTTATCGCATTTATGCGAAATTTCAATGAAGTCATAGAAACCGTTAAATCCGGTGGACGTCGTCGTGGAGCAGGTATTTCCATTTTGGATGTTGAACATGGTGATGTTGATAAATTCATTACATGTAAAAATATCGAAGGTACATTTGCTAATTTTAACATCAGTGTAAAAATCACCGATCACTTCATGCAAAATTTAGATGACCCGGTGTATAAAAACCGATTACATAATATAGCAACTGCAATGTGGACTCGTTCAGAACCAGGCATATTATTCATTGATACAGCAAAGAATGCATTAACTGTTCCATTAGAATCGGACGAAGATTTAGGCGTGAACCCTTGTGGGGAGCAAACTCTGGTCTACAATCGCAAAAAGGTGGCAGGAGAATGTTGCAATCTTGGTTCAATGAACATGGTTGCATTTTATGATCAATTAAATAGCATCAATTACAAGGAATTGGAACGTGTAACTCGCATTGCTGTTCGATATCTTGATAACTCAATTGATAAGAGCATATACCCAACTCCTGAAATTGAAGACATGGCGAAAGCAACCAGACGTATCGGTCTTGGTGAAATGGGGTGGGCTGATCTATTTATCAAACTTGGTATTCGATATGGAAGTCAGGAATCACTTGATCTAATTGATAAGGTTAAATCATTTATTAAACGAATTGCCGAAGATGAATCTGAATACATAGCACGAAAGAAGGGTTCATTCCCAAAGCATAATGTATCTAAATTTAATACTCCGCGAAGAAATGCTGCAATCAGTACAGAAGCTCCAACGGGAAGTTTAAGTCTTTTCGCTGGTGTATCATCTGGTATTGAACCTGTATTTTCATATATTGTGGAACGTAAAAATTCATGCGGAACCGGTACCATTATACATCAGGATTTCATGGATTACATTAAACGTAAGTATGATGCGAAATCTGTAGAGTATATTATTCAATGGGTAAAGGACAATGGAACCATTCAAAACTGTCCATATGTTGATGATGAGACTAAACACATATTTGTTACTGCTTTGGATATATCACCAGTAGAACATATCAATGTACAAGCAACATTTCAAAAATACACTGATGCAAGCATCAGCAAAACATTGAATCTTCCGGAATCAACCACTGTAGAACAGATAGTTGATATTATACGTTATGCATGGGAACAAAAACTGAAAGGTCTAACCATATACAGGCAAAATTCTCGTGATATTGTTGTGTATGATATCAATAAGAAATCCGATGATAAAATAAAATTAATAGAAATTACCAATCCAGTAAAATATAAACTTGTTACTGCAAATGGTCGTGTATTACCAAAGACGCCACGTGAGATGCCTGCAACCTTGGTTAAGAAAAATAGTGGATGTGGTAAGATGATGATTGCTATAGGGGAAGCATTCGGTGGTCCACATTCGGTAACAATTGTGAATAAGGGTGGGTGCGATGCAATGACACAGGCTCTTGCAGAACTTACAGCGCTGGCACTTCGATGGGGCATCCCAGGAACTGACATCGTAAAAACTCTCAAAGGTATAAAATGTTCAGCAGCACTCAAGAATCCAAATTCAGATGGTAAATCATGTCCTGATATCCTAGGTAAAGTTATTGATGAACTGTATGAATTTGATGACATGCCAGACAAAAAGGATAAAGTAATAGAAGTGAAACCAAAACATACGAAACAGTTCAAAATTTCGTGCCCTGAATGTGGAGAATCTTTAATCTTCGAAAGTGGATGTGTGTCGTGTAGCGCATGTGGATACTCACGTTGTGGTTAATATTTTATTAATCATTTTTATTTAATATGCCAACATTTGAAGAATGTCTTGATGCCCACCTTGATCGGATCATCGAGACTACTAAAAACCTCTATTTACAAGATGAATCAATTTGTAAAAGGTGTCATAGAACCCATAAAGACATCTACTGTATACTGTGTTACTGCCCATTATACAATGATGAAAATTGTGGTGGGAATCCCGTATATTTAGATAATGGCATAAAAGATTGTTCATTTTGTGATCGGGTTCATGACAAGGAATTTATTAAAACTATCTTGAAAGATCGATTATATAAAATGTAAAGGATCTTACTAATCATGCTCGATGATATTTTCACTCTCATTATTTCTTTTAGTCTGGGGTGCTTGGAAGTGGCCCTGTTTATATTCATTGCCGTAATGTGCAGCACCATCATGACACCATGTTTCTGGTCAGCACTCCTTGTATACACCACCTTACGTAATGCCTATGTGTTGCATAGATATGCCCGTTGGTGTTAAATGCTTGATCAGTTCATTATTGAAGGCATATTTTCAGTCGTTTCATTAATTGGAATGGCATGTGTGTCTCGTCATGAAGTCCGGTTCTATGGATTCCTTATCTGCCTCATTGGAAACATCCTATGGCTCACTCTTGGAATCCTAACATGCCACACGCCATACTTGTTATTGTTCGGTGGTTACTTCATCTTCAATGCAATCGGTGTGCATGATGAGTATGCAACATGGAAACGTGTGCGTGAAGCCAAACAAAAACTTATATACAACCGCACCAACTAATATATAATGACGATGGACAATTCACATATCAAGGAACTTACTACTGTATTTGAAATACTCAAGAAGTGCCTGCCGTTAGGCCATTGGAAGGTAACTTTGCATTTCTCATCTGCGGATGAAATGGAAGACATTGGCAGCAGTCCTACCTGTTATGGTGTCACCAAGATCAAGGAACACCTGGAGCAAATTCAACTGGAACAAACTACACTAGTAATAATGCACCTGGACCTAAACCGGCACCAGCACCCATGGATACTGACAGCCTGGAGCAAGAACTCAAGAGTAAAATATTTCCCACTATGAAAGATGCGAAGAAAGCAGTGGATAACATGAATAAGATCCTGGGCATCGCGAAATACTTCATAGTCCAGGAAACCATAAACGAAATTCCCGTGTTCACTGCCGGGTATCATCCCATGACAACCGAAGAAAAAGCAGAACATGAAAGAAAAAATAGTCCGACCAACGGCATGGGATGGTCCGAGTACCTCAATAGCATCCGGTCACCCAAACAAGAATGCGCAGTTCACTAATACTGTCAATTCACAGTGAGAATTCAACCTATAATGGCGACATCATATCAATTTCATCTATTTTCTCCACTACATTTATATTCTCAAACGTAGACATTGTAGTGTCGAGCCTTACCAGGTTTGGCAGTGAAATCCCGAACCACCGATACGGTATCCCGGCGGGATGGATGTAGGCAGACCAACCCAGCAGGACCACTTGTGAACCAGTCAAAGGTGTGGACGGCAACATACGCCCCCAATGACGACTGGAGCCAGTAGTCTTTCCCTGTGTAGGAGAGGTGATACCCGACGACAAGCAAGGAGAGCTTCGCTCCCCGACCCCACAGGGAAGGCTAGAAGTCAGGGAGTAGAAGCCGGTGTAGAATTACGAATAACCTCATAGGTTAGACCGACCTCCTAGAGAGTAGTCACTATGAGGACAGCAGACCATTTATTTTGCCAAGACCAACTACGTTATGTATGCCATTATTTTACCGATTCTAATGAGTTATCAGGTTCGAATCCTGACATCGGTTTCCAGGTATTGGATAAGAAGTACTCACCTGGACGGTATGAGCAGACCGTTATCATGCACTCTGGAGCGGACCAACTCCATAATCAACAGGTCTGGAGCACTGTCTCCATGATAAACCAGTGTAACCAGAGATATTCAAGGTGTTGTACTGGAGGACGCTCCAGAAGTGGCAGGTTCGATGCCTGCCTCTGGTTCTCGCCCGGCAGGACCGCCGCCGGTTCCCCTCGGGGCTGATGATCGCACGCGGGCAGACGGTGAACCGGGCCGCACAGTGGGTCATTGTGCAGACGAAAGAGACCGATCCGAAACTCATAGACAAGGAGGTGCCGTGAGCATGACACAGACGATTCGACTGGGAAACAAACTCATAAAACTCATAAAATTTTTGACCGGGAAAGAAACTCATAAAACTCATAAACTCATTCGAGAGGGTTGCGCGATAATTTCGACCGAGAAACAAACTCATAAAACTCATAAAACTCATGACGTTTCGACGGGAAACAAACTCATAAAACTCATAAAAAGGGGCGGCGTAGATGAAACTCATGAGTTTCTTAAGGCTTCTCCGCGCCCAGATAAGGGTTTTGCGTGTTTTACTGAGAGATTAAATACTCAGTATGAGTTTTATGAGTTTCCCCCAGCCCTAACGTGTGAAGAAAAACAGTACCGTACTGGAGTAAAAACATGTACAAGAAGGGACTGGAAACAAACTCATAGAACTCATAAACTCATAAGGTTGCAGGGGGCGGTCTGAGTGGTGGCCACTACTCCCGCCTCCCGCAAGGCCAAGGGCAGGCGGTTCCAGCAGGATCATCGTTGGCAAAACCTCGCCGAGGGGCTGACGGGGGGTCGGGCATGACCTATCCGATCACCTGCCCAAGGTGTGGCAGTCACCGGGTATCAGTCGAGAACTTCTGGGCAGACTATGGTTATACGATCCCAATCCCTGGCCGGGATGACCGCGGTCCGGCAGTCAAGGGGGCATGGTTCTCCTGTTGGTGTCAGGATTGCCGAGCAGGGTTCGAAGTCCGAGCAACTGGGTTTGAGGCATCCATCGAATCCACCATGCCAGAGAGTGCCGCGAAAGACGCCGTATACTCTCTATCAGAGGGTGAGCAGCCATGACCCGCCTGATCCGTGTCGAACTCTGCGACGAGTGCCCCCATGCCGCCGGCTCCCGGAGCTGCCGGGCAAGCCAGTGGTGCAATGAGGGCGGCATCCTCCGCTGTCGAAAGTTCTCTGACTACCCTCTCATCCCAGACTGGTGCCCGCTGGAGCAGGTCGCCCCTGACTGGCGCCCGCCTGCGATCATCGACCTCAACGGCCCGCCGCGCTACGCTCGAAGCACGACCGACGGGAGGAATCTGTGAAACCTCCTCGCACCCTCTCGGTCTCGGCCGCCCTCCACTCCCGGCTCTGGCTCCTCAAGATCCGGCGCAAGGCTCGGACCTCTGAACGAATACAGGTTAAATGTTGGCAGAGCACATACTCGATGGGAGCATGCTCATGACAAAGACTCCGATTACTCGGATAGCACTGGGTGAAACCTGTAAAGGATGTCCATGGATAGTCCACGGTGTCATCGGTAAAATTCATTCCTGGGGCTGTCGCTTCTACCACACATCCCTTGGATTTCACAAAGAAATTCCAACCAGATTAAGACACTACAAATTTACTAATAACGACAAACATAGATACTATCTCAACAAATTCACTTCAAAAATCATTGCGACATTGACGGACGAATTACCCAGAAACTCTACAACAAAAAGAGGAACCAGAATGACGAAAGTAAAGTATGAAAAGATCGGAACAGTTGACGTAACAGTTGCAGATATCGCATTTATCGGCCAGATGTTTGCCGTAACAAACTATTTAGAAAAACATCCCGAGATCATGGCAGGAAACATCGATCTGATCGGTGAACTTGCTCATATGGTCATTGCAGGTGGCGAATGTGAAACATTCGTTAAGACCCTCCAGGAAATTGAACAGTCCAACAAGGATTCACTCGGGGCATTCAGACTGGAGCATCACGAGCGTGCCGGTCACGTTTTTGCCAACATCATGTTGGCATCAGTATTATCTGGAGACAATTCATCATCCCTGGATGCAATGCTCCAGAACATGATCAATTACATGAACTCATCAGACCATAAGAAATCAGAGGTGAGACCAAATGCTCCAGAAACCATATACCAATAAACCTTTCTTCCTGATAAACAAGGCAGCAGCAGAAGCAGTACGGGCAAACCGCTGTACCATCTGTGGTGCCCCCATATTTGAGACAGATTTCGCTGACGAATTAAGTAAAAAGGAATATTCTATCAGTGGAATGTGCCAAAGATGCCAAAACAAAGCCTTCCGAAGTGATGAGAATGATGATACTTGACCATCCACTTGAATCAGTTCTCATTCTAACTACTTTCGCCATACTCTTCTACATCTACTTCAAACTAAACGAATGGGGGATATAATGACAGAATTAAACATGATGCTTCCATTTCCTGTCCACATCGATTCTATCAATTCCCGGTACAATGAACCATGGACCAATCATTCATACACCGTATCATTACAATTCCAGAATACCACAATATCAGTGGATATCCAGGAAGGTGACCCACGCTACGACCTCATAAAACAACATCTCATCGACCAGGGTGAAAAATGACCGAAGAATTTGGGGTTAAAATTGGCAGAGTGTCTTTGGAAGGGTTTTCAACCGATGAACTCGTTGCTGAACTCAAGAGACGGCACGAATTGTGCCCGGTTGTGGATGAGATGACACGCGAACCGGTTTGTCTGTGTGTTATGACAACTGAATCATTAGTAGCGGAATTGAGCAAGAGGGATAACGTGACGAAATACCCAAGATGGGTTACATCAGAGGAGGTGTTTGGACATCGGCAAACACTTGATGGAAAATATACTATGCTGGTGGTGCGGGAATGACACTCTACATAAATATCCGGAATACTCGTAGTATTACGGCAGTATGTGGTTATGGGGATCATCATTATGTAGGATGTAGTATTTCCGCGTTTGAGCATAATCATGAAATAGCAAATAACCATT
>Ga0255344_1003311_pt1 | contig 17826 bp, 14 predicted proteins | sample wastewater_treat_5_FD_192414 | JGI IMG/M metagenome (GOLD analysis project Ga0255344, IMG submission 192414) | Wastewater microbial communities from Lulu Island WWTP, Vancouver, Canada - plant18 | ecosystem: Engineered > WWTP > Wastewater > Unclassified | place: Canada: Vancouver, British... | reverse complement strand
TAAGGGTTGAGCGCTGCTCCTGTGAGGTTGATGGCATCATTAAATCCGGTAGCAGATGCAGGTGTAACAACTCCCGTAAGCGTGTTAAATAATCCTAACTTGATGGTACACGAATCAAAAACCTGCGAGATTATTGTCGAGTCAAATGGATTGATTACATAGCTGTAATAATTCTGACGAGCAATTCCATAAATCGTATTCGCTGTTTGAGCTTCAGCAAGCTGAGCAGTAATAATTAGCGAAAGAGAGAGTATGAGTTTTTTCATGTGGTTGATTTGGCTTATCAAATATAGTGTAAAATGTTTTAACAAATGGTACCGGGAAAAGTTTTTAGCTTGTTGATTTCGACCGATATTAAGTCGGAAAGGGATTTGTGGCTACTTTCGCCCTATGAATAGAGAAGAGCTCTTACTGTTACCGGCAGACCAAAAAGTGCTTTTTAAGCAACGATTTATTGTCCATTGCCTTAACGTTTTGAACGATAGGGTGAATTTATTGCAGGATGCCGTTCGTGATGCACAGGATTCGGCTAATAATGAGGATAAAAGTTCAGCAGGCGATAAACATGAAACAGCTCGTGCCCTTAGTCAAAATGCGCGCGATTTAAATGCTTCGGTTTTGGCAGAGGCACTGAAAGAACGTGATATTTTAATGGGCTTAAATGGTGCTGAAATAGCTTCTTTTGTGAGGACGGGAGCTTTAGTAATTACTTCAACGTTTAGTGCCTTTGTTTGTATTAATTTGGGAAAAATCGACTTTGATAATATCTCTATCATGTGTATTTCTCCTTCTGCTCCCATAGCTCAGAAAATGTTGAAACTAAAAAAAGGGGAGAAGTTTAATTTTAATAACCGTGATTCGCAGCTATTGGATGTGTTTTAATAGCTTTGTATCGCAAAAAGAAATCTTATGCTGACAAATAATGATATTTTAAAGAAGATTCGCGTAGCACTCGAGTTGCGCGACGACGATATTATTGAGATTTTGAAGTTGAATGACTTTGAAATTACGAAGAGTGAATTGAATGCTTTATTTAGAAAAGAGGATCATCCGAATTACGTTCCTTGCGGCGATCAATTATTGCGCAATTTTTTAAATGGTCTGATAACATATAAAAGAGGGCCTAAGCCCGAGACAGGAACAAAAAAAAGAGGTGATTCATAATCACCTCTTTTTTTTGATAAATTTTTATTTTTCGTCGGCACTCGGACCATATAACCCCGGAACCGCAACATCTTTCAATCGTAAATAAACCGAAAGTTGTCCGCGGTGATGAATAATATGATTGAATACCATGTTTCTCAATACAACACCTTTTGGTAATGTAAAGATTACATGTTCTCCGTTTCTTAATGTCCACATTTTACCGAATTCTTCGTCAGAAGCACCGCTTAAAGCGGCTTTAGCCTTTTGATACATGTTATCATGTAAGGCTAATAGTTCTTCTGTACTGTGAACTTCAGGAGTTGGTACATAACCGGCTGCGAAGTCTAACAAATCTGTATTAATGGTCATTGCTGCCCATCCCCATAATTCGGCAACGTGACGAGCAAGACGCTCCATTGACATCGATTTTTCATGCGGTTTATAAGCAGGATCGTTAAAAGGAACTCTTTCAAGTATTCTTTTCGAACTAGCATATTCATGCTCTAGTTCTGCTAGGTAGGATTGACTTAGTGACATATTTATTTAATTTATTTGTGCAAACATACATTATTTTCTTATTCGTCGGACTTATTTAAAAGCTTTGACAATAGGGCGTATGAACCATTACTCACAACTTTGATTCCCTCATTAATTGTGCTTGAAGGCCTTAATTCGGTAAAGCCGTTTTCAATTACTCCGGGAGTTACTTGAACTTTCTTGTATAGTAAATTGTTTTCTTCAATAAATACAAAAAAGTCATTGCCGTGACGAGTAATTGCTTCGTTGGGAGCAGCTATCGCCATTCTTTTTCCCGACGATATTTTTCCTTTCATGGTCATTCCGGGGATAAGGTCTTTGTATTTTTTTGCAAAATGACAATGTAATTCGGCATTATGATTTTCATCAAGATTTCTATTGATCATATGAACCTTGGCTTCAAATTGTTCGTTCGGTAACGAAGTTGTTGATGCCATTACTGTCATTCCTTCTTTTATTAAATGTAAATCATTTTCAAAAACATATAATACTAAATGTGTATCGCTATCATCGATTATTTCAAACAAGGTATTTGATTCGTTGATTAATTGTCCTGTATTAATATTTACTTTCGAGATAAATCCATCGGTTGTAGCTTTGATTTCAGCTGATGATGATAAATTTTTTTCATTGAGCATTTTGGCATTTATCCCGATGAGGGCTAAACTTTCGCTCAATGATTTCAAATGCAGCTTTTCAATTTCAAATTCATTTTTAGCTTTTTCAAAAATTTTATCACTTCCGGTTTTGTCGGCATTCAATTTATGTTGTCGATTGTATTCGGCTTCAAGCATATTAATTTTCGATTGACTGCTTAAAAATTCTTGTTGTAAATTTAAAATTCCTGCATGCTGAACAATCGCCAATATTTGTCCTTTGCGAACTTTTTCTCCAGGTAATACATTGATTTTTTTTACTGATGCTGGGATAGGAAAGCTAATATAAATTTCATTCTGTGGAGGCAGTTCTATTTTGCCGGTCACTGTAATTTCCGGCGACATTTCCTTTAAGTTTAAAGTGACAGTTTCTAAAGAAATGGTCTTCTTTTGTGCTTCTGATAGTTGCACAATTGTTTCGTCTTTTTCTTTAGGCGATTCTTTTGTTGGAGTTGTTTTATCGCCGCAAGAAATAAAGATGCTTGTTATAACTATGAATAGTATGTTTTTCATTTTTTTATTTGTTTGAGTAGAAAAGAATTTCGTTTACGGATTCACGTTGGTTTATCCAATTATCGATTGTTGTAAGATAGGTGCGAAGAATTAATTCGCCTGTAAGTACCCACTCTGTATAGTTGATTTCTCCTTCGCTCAGTTTTTTCTTTAATCCGCTTTCTAGTTGACTAGCCAATTGTAAATCGCTTGTTACTGACCGTTCTAAAATTGTAGTGCTAATGCGATATTTTGTAATCGCTACTTTTATTCCATTCTCGATTTTAATGCCGGTTTGAACTTTGTTTAGCTCATTTAGTTGCAATTGAAATCGGGATTTCCTAATGCCGCTATTGTGATTAAAGAATATCAAAGGAATTTGTATTCCCGCATCAAATGATTGATAGTTGATATTAGATAGGTAAGGTGAGGATTGTCCTTCGCTATTAAATGATTGTAATGTATAACCGGCTCTTAACTTCGGAAATATTTTAGCTTTTTCAATCTGTATTCCTTTGTTTAAAATTTCACTTTCTAATGCGATTTGTTTGATTTTTAATTGCTCCGTGTTACTGATTAAAGAAGTATCGATTTTATCGACGGTTAGCTCAGAAATAAATATTGGTTGGATGTTATCATCAATTTGCAATAATGTTTTTAAATTGCTTTCAATATCTAATATCTGTTTATAGTTGTTTTGCAATTCATTTTGCAGATTATTTCTCCTCAATTTCATTTGAAGAAATTCACCATTGCCAATTTCACCAGCTTCTACCATTCGCAGAAATCTATTTTGTGCTTGCTCAAACAAACTATCGGTTTGTGAAATTAGTTTCGCTTTGAATTGTAAGGCACAGTAATGGTCGTATGCATTGCGAACTGATTGTTTTAGCTCGTTTTCGAAAAGCATTCGTTCTGTTTCATTCTGAATTGCCTTTATGTTGTTTTGCTTTTTGCCAGCAATAATTTCAGGTATATTCGGAATGTTTTGAGTGATGGTTAATCTGCTGTCATTTGAGTTTCCATTTAGATTTCCATAAGATGTAGAGATATCTAAAGGATCGAATTTTGCCAATGACTTTGTTTCTAATTTTATTATGGAGGCATTAACCGCGAATGCTTTCAAGCTGCTATTATTTGAAAGTGCTATTTGAATAGCTTCTTCTTTCGATAGTGTTTTAACTTCTTGAGCGTTTGCGAAATTTCCAATAAGTATTGTAACAACAATTATTACCGCTTTGTTGAATCGTAAATTCCTAATTTTAGGTTGGCGGTGTTCAAACATAACGTAGAGTATAGGTAGAACAATCAATGTTAAAATGGTAGCTGTGATTAATCCTCCAATAACCACTGTCGCCAGCGGACGTTGAACTTCGGCTCCCGCTCCATTACTTAAGGCCATTGGTAAGAATCCTAATGATGCAACACAAGCAGTCATTAATACCGGACGAAGTCTTATCGATGTTCCTTTTAAAACTAACTGTTTAGGATCTTTCATTCCTTCTCGCTTTAGTAGATTGAATTCGGTGATTAATACTATTCCGTTAAGCACCGCCACCCCAAATAATGCTATAAAACCTATTCCTGCAGAGATGCTAAATGGCATATCTCTTAGCCACAATGCAAATATTCCTCCCATAGCTGATAATGGAATAGCACTAAATATTAATAATCCTTGTTTGATCTTCCCAAAAGCAAAATAGAGCATTAGTAAAATAAGTAGAAGTGCCAATGGTACTGCTATCATTAAGCGTTCTCTTGCTTTAATTAGATTTTCAAATTGTCCGCCGTATGTAACATAATAACCACTTGGGAAATTAATTTGCTTTTCAGTTTTGCTTTTCAGTTCTTGAACAATACTCTCAACATCCCTTCCTCTAACATTAAATCCTATTGTTATTCTTCGGTGAGCATCTTCTCTTTGAATTTGATTCGGACCAACTTCAATATTTACATCAGCCACTTCACTTAAAGGAATTATATTTCCGTTGTTTTTTATTATCGGTAGAGCACCCATTTCCTCTGTTTTTGTGCGAGACGAAGAATCGAGCCTAATAGCTATATCATATCGTTCTTCGTGCTCGTAAACTTGTCCTGCTAAATATCCGCTATAGGAAGTTGCTATCGCTTTATTGACATCATTAACAGTTAGGTTATGTTTTATTAGTCCATCGCGGTTTACTTTGATTACTAATTGAGGCAATCCTGTGGTCGATTCAACGTATAAGTCATGTGCACCATCTACTGTATTTATTATCTTTCCTAATTCTTCGGCATATTTACTCAGACTATCTAAATCATCTCCAAAGATTTTACAAACAACATCTTGTCTTGCGCCGGTCATTAATTCATTGAAACGCATTTGTACCGGATATTGGAATCCTGTAGTTACGCCGGGTAAGTCTTCAACGGCCTTGCTCATTTTTTCTGCAAGCTCGTCAAATGTTTTTGCGCTCGTCCATTCTGATTTGTCTTTTAGTATAACCATCATGTCACTAGCTTCTATAGGCATAGGGTCGGTTGGTATTTCTCCACTTCCAATCTTTGTCACAACTTTTTCAACTTCAGGAAATTTCGATTTTAAAATTTCCGCGGTTTTTTGTGTTGCATGAATAGTTGTTGTTAATGAACTGCCTGTTAAAGTTCTGGTGTCTACAGCAAAGTCACCTTCCTCTAATTCCGGAATAAATTCTCCTCCAAGTTGAGACAATACAACTATTGAAAGCGCAAAAAACAAAAGTGATGTTGCAACTATTTTACGGGGAATATTTAGTGCTTTTTCTAATAATTTCTTAAAGCGTCGTTCAACCGTAATTATTATTCTGTCGGAAATATTATTTCCTTTTTTTATTTTGCGACTTATCACTAATGAACTCATCATTGGAATATAAGTAAGTGAAAGTAAAAATGCGCCCAGGATTGCAAACGATACAGTTTGAGCCATTGGTTTAAACATTTTGCCTTCTATTCCTTCGAGCGATAGAATTGGAAGATAAACAATCAGGATTATTATTTGTCCGAATACTGCTGCATTCATCATTTTACCTGATGATGTTCGCACTTCTTCGTCCATTTGCAGTTTGCTAACTTCTGTTAATTCAGCAAATTGTTTGTTTTGATGAAGTCGATGTAAAATGGCTTCGACAATAATTACTGCACCATCTACTATTAGTCCAAAATCTAGTGCTCCTAAACTCATCAAGTTGCCACTAACGCCAAATAAATTCATTAGTATTATTGCAAATAGCATTGATAAAGGAATAACTGATGCTACTAGTAATCCCGCTCTGAAATTCCCCAGAAATAGCACTAAAATTAATACAACGATCAGTGCTCCTTCAATCAGGTTTTTTTCAACCGTTGAAATGGCGTTGTTTACCATTTTTGTTCGATCGAGAAATGCTTCGATTTCTATTCCTTCTGGAAGTGTTTTTTCAATTAGATTTATTTTTTCTTTTACTTTTTTAATGACTTTGGAAGAGTTTTCGCCCTTCAGCATCATTACAACTGCTCCGCAGACTTCTTGTTCGTTATTGTAGATTACTGCACCATATCTTATTGCTGAGGCTATTTTTACATCAGCAATGTCTTTAACTTTTATTGCTGTTCCATTGCTAATTTGTTTAATTGGAATAGACTCAATTTCTTGTTGGTTTTTTACAAGTCCTTCACTTCTTATGTATAAAACACTCGGACCTTTTTCAATATATGCCCCTCCTGAATTTTGATTGTTTTGTTCTACGGCGTCTATTACTTCTTGTAAGGAGACTTGTAGCGATTTTAATTTTTCTGGATTAACTGCAATTTCGAATTGCTTTAACTTTCCTCCGAAAGAACTTACGTCGGCTACACCTTCGGTTCCAAGTAACTGTTTCCTGATAATCCAATCTTGAATACTTCGAATTTCTTGTAAAGTATATTTGTTTTCGTATCCCTTAGCAGGTTTTACTACGTATTGGTAAATCTCTCCGAGGCCTGTTGTTACCGGACCTAATTCGGGTTTACCTATTTCAGGTGGAATAATTGATGCTACTTGTTGCAAACGTTCATTTACCTGAGTTCTAGCCCAGTAAATATCTGTTTCGTCTTTAAATACGATTGTTACAACTGATAGTCCGAAGCGTGAGAATGAACGTTGTTCAATAATTCCCGGAATATTGCGCGTAGCTTGCTCGATGGGAGCAGTAATAATTCGTTCAATGTCGGCAGCGCCGTATGATGGTGAAGATGTAATTATTGTTACCTGATTATTGGTAATATCAGGTACGGCATCGATTGGAAGTTGAGTAGCACTATAAACTCCTACTGCTATTAGTAGAAGAACAAATAGGCCTACTATCAACTTATTTTTTATCGATAACCGGATGATTTTTTCCAGCATTTGATAATTAAGTTAAGAGTAAATAGAATAAAAATTCATAGTGTCGAACGACACTATAAAATCACTTAAGAAAATTTAATTATGCACGCGGTGGCTGCCAAACAGTATTCGGTATATGAATAGTGTTATGTTCTTGATAATCGAAAAACAAGGTGGTTGGGGAAGCATTGAAAATAAATCCGGTGAATTCAATTTTTTCGGTATATGCAATAGGAGCAGACGCAAAATTGTATTCGAAACTCTTAAAAGGGAGTTTCATATCTTCATGAGCATCACTGTCGTAATTTTCCAATTCACGGTAATGAAGAAATAAGAATTCGGCTATCCCTAATTCAGGTTCTGTTATTCGATGCTCATTAAAATGATGCGTTAATGCAGGCAGCTTCATTAACTGATACAAACCCGCTTGAGGGAATGCAACAGCTAACAATAAAAATAGTGCTATAGCGCGCTTCATAAATGCAAATATAGTATCTGGATGCTGAAATGAAAAGAAATTCTTCTGAAACGGGAAAAATCTACTTTGAAGTTTATTTTTTGACGGTCAGGTTTATGTAAAAGGTTTGGTCTATGCATTTGCCGTTACCATCTGAGTGGATTTTGATTTTATGCTGACCATTTTCGTCTAAAACGTATTCTTCAATTTCTTTTAGCTCAGGTACAGGTTTGTCGGATTTTATTACCCAAACTTCGGTGTTAGTCTTTACATGTTCTTTATAGTATGATTTGTAGGTAATACAATCATTTGGACTATAACAAGTAGTATTCAAGAATTCGTTCCCTAAACTATCCAATACAATTCGCTGTTCTACTGTCGGGATTGTATCTCCTTTGAAACTCCAATAAACAATCCATCCGTTTGGCAGATCATCTTTTATTCGCATTAATGCCATGCTAAAGCTGCTGTCGGCATTGAATAAGCTATCGGCAAACCATTCTTGGTTGGGTTGATAATAAACCTTATTGAATTTCTTAAGCTTTCCATTTTCGTCGAAGGATGTCTTTTTGTAAAGTTTTCCTGACGAGTTGTAGTAATAATACAGCGTAGTAGGAGGGAAGTCGCGCCTTACCTTCTTTACCAATTGCTCTTCTCTGTTAAAATAACTCACCGAAACCGTATCACATACTTTCTGATCGCAATCGCATTTTAACTCGTAGGTGATTTTTTGAGCATTGCTTTCAACAACACCCAAAGTAAATAAAAGAAGTACTATTAAAAGTCGTTTCATAATGACGCAAAAATATACAAGAGGTGAATATTCATTCAATTTTCTTGATTAATCTATCCCGATTTGTTTAAATGTTGGTAAATAGGTATATTTACGGCAAATAACTATAGTTATGATGAATTTGACCGATATTAAATGTCCGAAATGTCAATCTTATAGGGTGATTAAAAGTGGGATTGTTAATGATAAACAACGCTTTTGCTGTAAAAATTGTACCTATTATTTTACAGTTGATAAGCTTGGGAAACGAATCGATTCATATTATGTAACCAAAGCATTGCAGTTGTATATTGAAGGGCTAAGCTCTCGTGAAATTGAAAGATTGTTAGGGATTAGTCATGTTTCGGTTATGAATTGGGTGAAGCAATATGGATTGAAACGTCCGGTGAATAGCCAATATCATCCAAGTTATAAAGTATTAAATCACGCGGAGTTGGTGGAGTATATGAGTAAAAAGGAGAATCTGAGTGGTGCAGGATCAGTAATTACAGAATTAGGCGATAAGTTTATGTTAATCAAATGGGAACGATTTAGATCCTAATTTTACAATATTTTAATTTTTCCCTCTAGAATCCAGGATTTTTATGTAGCTATTTAAAATTAACAGTTAGCTACATTTGATTTGCAAAAAAGGGGATGGTGTTTGCACATTTGGTCGTCGGGTCTGGACTCCCAACCAATTAAAACATCTAACCATGAAAAAAAATCTATTAACTATTGCCGGTATTTGCTGTCTGTTGTTAAGTGCATTCGTTGTTTCTGCTCAGGGAGGCGAAGGTTATGGCAGCGGAATCAAATTAAATTTGGATACTACCGGAACTCGATTTATTCGAATTATTAATTGGCACCAAGTCTGGGTTCGATATAATGAAAATAATCCCGGTAGTACTGCTAATGGTGAGGCTTCAAATAGTCAGGTTGACTTCGCTATTCGTCGATCTCGATTTTTATTCATGACTCAAATTAGTCCTAAGTTTTTAGTTGTTACCCATTTCGGTATTAATAATCAAACTTTATTAAGCGGAGGTGCTGCAGGGCAAGGAGCAGCAGGCTCTGATGGTAAAAAACCTCAATTGTTTTTACATGATCTATGGGCAGAATATGCTATTAAGAAAGAGGTCCTATACTTTGGTGCCGGATTAAATTATTGGCAAGGACCATCACGAAAAGCTAATGCTAGTACTTTGAATTTTCTAACTCTAGATGCCCCAATTCATAATTGGTATAATATCGATGCAACCGATCAATTTGGACGCTATCCGGGTATGTATATTAAAGGAAAAATTTTAAAAAGTAGAAAACTTGATTATCGATTAGCATTGAATTTCCCTTTTGCGATACCTTCTGCTAATGCTCTTACAAAACTTGATACAACAGCTGCCAAGAATGATAAAGTAATCGCATCTTATCGTGGTGTCGGAATGCAAAAAACGATGACTACTGGATATTTAATGTATCAGTTTAAGGAAAAAGAAAGCAATGTCCTTCCTTATACCGTTGGTACTTATTTAGGTTCAAAAAAAGTTATCAATGTTGGTTTCGGAGGAAGTTATACTCCGGAAATGATGTGGGCACTTAAAAAAAATCCTTCAACAGGTAAATTAGATACCGTTCGTCAAGATCAACTTCTTTTAACAGCTGATTTTTTCATGGACCTGCCTCTTAATAAAAGTAAAGGTACAGCAGTTACATTATACGCTTCAGCTCAATACTGTGATATGGGTGATAACTTCGTTCGCTTAGTGGGATTGTCGAATCCTACAAATGGATTGAATGCTGAAAGTACTTATTCTGGTTCTGGTAACAATGTTCCTGTTGTAGGTACAGGTACTATTATGTATGCTGAAGCCGGTTATCTTTTTCCTGCGACAAAAATCGGAAAATTCCAACCTTATGTCGCATGTAATTATGCGCAATATGATCGGATATCCGATGCCGTTATGATTAATGATTTCGGAGTAAATTATTTAGTGAATGGTCACCATGCAAAAATAACGCTGAATTATCGCTCTCGACCTTATTTCGATTATAAAGATCCCGCAGTTAAATATGGAGATATTGTAAAAAAGGGAAATAAGAGTGAAATAACAATGCAATTCCAAGTTTATTTGTAAGATTTCTTACCTTAAAAAAATTAATTATGTCAGAACAAGCATTTAAAAAGACAATTCGTAGTGTTATTGCCGCTAGCTCGGTGGGGACACTAATCGAATGGTATGATTTCTACATCTTTGGTAGTTTGGCTACTATTATTTCTACTCAGTTTTTTCCCGATGATAAATCTTCAGCAGCATTGCTTTCAACCTTAGCAATATTTGCTGCTGGATTCATAGTTCGCCCTTTCGGTGCTTTAGTATTTGGACGATTAGGCGATATGATCGGTCGTAAATATACTTTCTTGTTAACTCTAGTGTTAATGGGAGGGTCAACTTTTGCTATCGGTTTAATACCAACCTATAAAACGATTGGCGTTGCTGCTCCTTTGCTGGTATTATTACTTCGTCTAATTCAAGGTTTAGCTCTTGGTGGTGAATACGGTGGTGCAGCTACCTATGTTGCCGAGCATGCACCAGTTGGCAAAAGAGGTTTCTATACCAGCTGGATTCAAACTACTGCTACACTTGGATTATTTCTTTCATTAGGTGTAATCCTAACTACTAGAACGACTCTTGGCGTAGAAACTTTCAATGATTGGGGATGGAGAATTCCATTTCTCGTTTCTTCTATCTTAGTTGTTGTATCTATTTACATCCGTATGAAGATGCACGAGTCGCCGATGTTTACTAAGCTAAAAAAAGAAGGAAGAATTTCTTCTAATCCTTTGAAAGAAAGTTTTGGTAAAAAAGAAAACTTGAAAATGGTTTTACTTGCTTTGTTTGGTGCTGTAATGGGGCAAGGTGTTATTTGGTATACAGGACAATTTTATGCTCAATCGTTTATCGAAAATACTTGTAAAGTCGATTTCGCACAGTCTCGTACTATGCTCCTTTGGGCTATTGCTTTCGCCACTCCATTCTTTGTAGTGTTTGGTGGCTGGAGCGATAGAGTAGGGCGTAAATGGATTATGTTAGGTGGAATGTTCCTCGGATTAATTTCTTATCGAAGTATATATCAAGAGTTGTTAGATGTTACGAACGACAAAAATAAAGTGGAGATTGTTGCTGATATGAAGCATTCTTACGAATCGAAATTAATTGCAGGAACATCAGATTCTTTAACTAAAACCATCACCATTCGTAAATTTGAAGATGGAGCAGTTTTTAAGGAAACTAAAACTGATACACTATATGCTGAAGTAGGAAAAGTAACAATTAAGCCTACATTGAAAATGGAAAAAACATTGGGAAATCATGATTATAGATGGATGATTTTTTTAGTCTTTATTCAGATCATATTCGTTACAATGGTTTATGGTCCAATAGCAGCTTTCTTAGTTGAAATGTTCCCAACTCAAATTCGTTATACGTCAATGTCACTACCATATCATATAGGTAATGGAGTGTTCGGGGGGCTTGTGCCTTTTATATCAACTCTAATCATTGAATATACTAAAACTCCTGATAATCCAGCCGGACAACCTCTTGCAGGTTTGTGGTACCCTATGTCGGTTGCTGCAATATGTTTAATTATTGGTATCTTTTATCTGAGCAATAAAATTGATCAGAATGTGAAAGATGAAGAAAATGCTTATATCCACCATCAATAAAATCATCCGCTATGTCACAGTTACGAAAAATATTAGGCGTCGTATGGATGCTTCTTGGTCCTGCTACTATATATTTCTTAGTGAGCCAAGCTGCTCATAAAATTTCTCAACCTTCTAGTACAACCAACGATTTACTTCAATGGGGTATAATTATTACCATCTTTGTTCCGATTGCTATCGGTCTTATGATCTTCGGATATTATGCCGTTAAAGGTGAGTATGCCGAAATAGAAGATTAAATTAGTAATTGCAATCAGGCCGGTATCGTCGCAGGTCCGGCTTGGTTGTTCTTAATTGAGTATGTTTAATTTTGCTTAAATTAGTGCAATGAATAATAGGGTGTCGATGAAGTTTGGCGTTTTAGCAGTAGTGGGTCTATTACTGTTTAATTTCCCATTACTGAAGACGATTAATACTGCTGCATTTTCCTCGGATTTACCAATGATGCCCATTTATTTGTTTGTTAGCTGGATTCTTTTTGTAGCCCTCATATTTTTAATCATTAGAAGGAAAATATGAATCCTGTCATTTTATCAATCGTATTTGTAGCTTATCTGCTATTGCTGTTTATTATCGCTTTTAAAGCTGAAGGATGGAAATGGAAAGGACGAAAAGTGACTTCTCTCCCTATGGTTTATGCACTTTCCGTTTCTGTGTTTTGCACAGCGTGGACTTTTTACGGAAGCTTAGGTTCTGCTTCGACTGGTTCTATTAATTTCTTGGCTGTTTATTTGGGTCCTACTATTATGGCGCCATTAGGATTTCTTTTCTTGAAAAAATTGGTGCGTGTATGTAAATTACAACAAATTACTTCGTTAGCTGATTTGATTTCATCACGCTATGGAAAAAATATTGCTTTGGGTTCTATTGTCACTGTTTGCTGCTTCATTGGTATTGTTCCTTATCTTTCTCTTCAGTTAAAGGCGGTTTCTGAAAGTTTCAGGATTTTGTGCGGATTATCATTCGATTATAAAGGAGTTGATACTTTGGCTTTAGTAATATCTTTTATCCTAATTGGTTTCACTGTATTGTTTGGGTCGCGAAAGACTTTGACTAGTGAACAGCATGGCGGATTATTAGCTGCAGTAGCTTTTGAATCGGTAGTTAAGTTATTTGTTTTCATTCTTGCAGGATTAGTTATTTCTTATTTGGCATGGAGTTCGCTTTCGGTAGATTTAAGTGCCAATAAAATTGCATATGGTTTCGCTTCTTTTTTTAAAGAAAATGATACGAAGACTTTTAATTTCGGCGATTGGTTTTGGGTGGCCCTGATCTCAGGATTCGCTTCATTATTATTACCTCGAATGTTTCAAATTAATGTTGTTGAAAATGATTCTGAACATAATCTTTCTCATTCTGTATGGATTTTTCCTTTTTACTTATTATTGATAAATGTTTTTGTTTTGCCGGTGGCTTACGCTGGATATTTGTTTCTTGGTAATAGTACAACTGTCGATTACACTTTATTGCTCCTTCCTCTTAAATTTAATTTGCCGTGGTTGGCCGTTTTTGTGTTCATTGGTGGCATTTCCGCTGCTACAAGCATGGTCGTTGTTGAAACTATTGCTTTAAGTACTATGTTTAGTAATAGTTTGGTGATTCCTTTTTTGGCTCGTCAAGCAAATAGTAATTCAAAGATTTCTTCTATTGGGAATAATACATTGTTTATTCGAAAGTTTGGAGTGTTTTTTACAATCTTGTCGGCTTATTTGTACTATGAATTCGTTAGTCATTATACAAGTTTAATTTCAATCGGATTAATTTCTTTTGTTTCTGTTGCTCAGTTTGCTCCTGCAGTTTTTGGAGGCTTGTATTGGAAGTCCGGAAATAAATATGGCGCCTTGTCGGGGATCTTGATTGGTTTTGTTGTTTGGTTTTTTACTCTCATTGTTCCATCATTAGCTCAAAATAATATTTTAAGTCGTGATATTATAGATTATGGCTTGTTTCATTTAGTATGGCTTAAACCTAATTCATTATTTGGTCTTGAAGGATGGGGGTCCATTGCTCATGCATCTTTTTGGTCTCTGTTATTTAATTTTGGTTGTTATGTTGTTGTTTCTGTATGGACAACTCAAACTGAGGAAGAAAAAGCTCAATCGGAATTATTTGTCGATATTTTTAAGTATTCTGAGGTTTATGAGTCTTCTGTGGTATATAAGGGAGTTGCATATATTCCTGACGTAAAAGCACTGCTTGCGAATTTCGTTGGTGATGTTCGAGCCAGTAATTTAATTAGTGCTTTTTCTAAACGACATAAAATTGAAAATGATATTTCGGCAAAGGCTGATCCACGTATGGTCGCTTTTGTTGAACGTACTTTAAGTGGAATTGTAGGTTCTGCATCTTCACGTTTAATGGTGGCTACTGTTGTGAAAGAGGAGGAGGTAAGTGTTCAAGAATTGATGGGTGTACTCAAGGAATCTCAGAATTTAATTGCTTTGAATAATGAATTAAAGCGAAAAACTGTTGAGTTGAATAATACTAAAAGTGATTTGGAGGAGACCAACCGTAAGTTGATTCAGCTTGATGAGTTGAAGGATGATTTCTTAACTACCGTTACTCATGAATTACGTACTCCTATAACTTCAATTCGTGCGTTTTCTGAAATTTTGTATGACAATCCTGATATGGAAATTGAAGATCGACAACATTATACTAATATCATTACTCGGGAAACTGAACGTATTACTCGTTTAATTGCTCAAGTGTTGGATTTAGAGAAATATGAATCTGGTCGGCAAAAACTACACTTAACTCGTTTTGATTTGTACGATGTAGTAATAAACGTAGTTGAGGGAATGCAACAACTAATAGCAGAGAAACAAGTTAATGTTAATGTCGCTGAATTCTCTTTTATGATCGTTGCCGATGAAGATAAAATTACCCAAGTGCTTATAAATTTAATTAGTAATGCAGTGAAATTTGTTCCGTCAAGCAGTGGTGAAATTTCGGTCGATAGTTCAATTGAGAATGAAATGATTAATTTGGTTGTAGCTGATAATGGAAAGGGAATCGATCCTCAGTTTCACGATCTGATTTTTGATAAGTTTTATCAAGCCGAAAATCAAACTTTACGTAAGCCGAAAGGTAGTGGTTTGGGATTGGCCATTTGCAAAAAAATTATGTTATTGCATGGTGGTGATATATCACTAAAAAGTATTCCAGGACAAGGAAGTGCGTTTACTATTTCCCTTCCTATTAATCGAGAATTGAGTTATGAATAAAATATTAATTGCCGATGATGAGCCTAATATCCTTTTGTCGCTTGAGTTTTTAATGCGAAAAAGCGGATATGATGTTTTTATTGCAAGAAATGGTTCGGAGGCTATGGAGATTATTAATCGCGATAAACCGCAGTTAGTGGTATTGGATATTATGATGCCGGATATTGACGGCTATCAAATTTGCTCTTATATCAAATCAAACAGTGAATTAGCCGATTGTAAGGTGGTATTTCTTTCCGCAAAAGCTAAGGAAAGTGATATCAAGAAGGGATTAGAAATTGGTGCTGACGCTTACTTGACTAAACCATTTTCTACTCGTGTATTAATGCAAAAAATAGTTGAATTGTTAAAGTGAAATATATTGAATCATGACACCATACCGTCAATTATATCGACATAGTATTGAAAATCCTGAATCTTTTTGGAGAGAACAAGCATCGCTGATCAATTGGTTTAAATCGCCCGAAACAATCTTGTCACGTGATGGCGAAGGGTTGTATAGATGGTATTCGGATGGTGTTATGAATACATGTTATTTGGCGATTGATAAACATATAGAAGAGGGTAGGGGAGACCAAATTGCTCTAATTTATGATTCGCCAGTTACGAATACAATAAAAAAATATACATATAATGAATTATATGATAATGTTTCATTTCTCGCGGGAGGGTTGCTGAAATTGGGAGTCCAAAAAGGTGATCGTGTTGTTATTTACATGCCTTTGGTTCCTGAAGCTGTATTTTCGATGTTGGCTTGTGCTAGAATTGGTGCAGTGCATTCAGTGGTTTTTGGTGGGTTCGCTCCTCACGAGTTGGCAGTCCGAATTGATGATGCTCAGCCTAAAGTTATTATTTCTGCTTCATGTGGAATAGAAATTGATAGAGTTATAGCTTATAAACCTATGCTCGATGATGCAATTAGTAAAGCAATTTTTAAACCTCAACATACTGTCATTTTGCAACGCCCAATGATGACTGCTGAAATGTGGCCAGGACGTGATGTCGATTATAATGAATTAGTAGAAAACGCTACAGCTGCCGATTGTGTAATGCTAAATGCAAACGATCCGCTTTATATTTTGTATACAAGTGGAACTACAGGTAAGCCAAAAGGTATTCTTCGTGATAATGGTGGTCATGCGGTTGCCTTACGTTTTAGTATGGATCATATTTATAATGTAAAAGCAGGTGATGTTTTCTGGGCTGCAAGTGATGTGGGTTGGGTCGTTGGACATAGCTACATGGTTTATGGTCCCCTTATGCAAGGATGCACTACGTTGTTGTATGAAGGTAAACCTGTAAGAACTCCTGATGCCGGCGCTTTCTGGCGTGTTGTTGAACAACATAAAGTAAATATTCTATTTACAGCTCCTACTGCTTTTCGTGCTATTAAGAAGGAAGATCCGGATGGTGAGTTGCTTCATAAATATGATATTTCTTCATTACATCGATTGTATTTGGCCGGAGAACGTTGTGATGTGCCAACTTGGTATTGGGCTACAGAAATGTTAAAAGTGCCTGTAATTGATCATTGGTGGCAAACAGAGAGCGGATGGCCTATAGTTGCTCAAATGCCCTCTATTGATGAACAAATGTTGTTAAAGCCGGGTTCTGCGGGTAAGCCTATTCCGGGATATAAAATCGATATTTTAAATGAAGATGGTGAACAGTTAATCCCAAATCAGGAGGGATTTGTTGCAATTAAATTGCCGCTGCCTCCTGGTTGTTTGCCTGATTTGTATAATGATACTGATCGCTTTATTTCTTCATATCTTGAAAAATTTCCCGGATATTATTTAACAGGTGATGGTGGTTATAAAGATGAGGAGGATTATGTGTTTATTATGGGTAGGGTAGATGATGTAATAAATGTCGCAGGTCATCGACTTTCAACAGGTGAAATGGAAGAAATGGTTGCTGCTCATTCTTTTGTTGCTGAGTGTGCTGTGGTTGGCATTGCCGATGAATTAAAAGGTCATCTTCCTTTGGCTTATGTTGTTGTTCGTGATGGAATAGTACCCGATGAATTGCTAATTGAAAAGGAATTAGTAAAATTAATTCGTGAAAATATTGGTGCCGTAGCTTGCTTTAAAAATTGTGTGCTCGTTAAACGATTGCCAAAAACAAGATCAGGAAAAATCTTGCGCCGTTTGCTCCGCAATATTGCAGATGGTGAGCATTATATTGTACCTAGTACTATCGATGATCCTTTAATTCTTACAGAAGTACATGATGCATTAAAGGCCCGCCGTATCGGGCAGGCCTTTATTGGTGTGATTGACGATGAATAAACACTACTGAATCACAACTCGACTCTGATACATTCCCTTATCAGTACTTACATTGATAATGTATATGCCTTTCGCAAAATTACTTTTGTTGAAGCTTACTGTTGTTTCTTGATTTTGCTCTTCGGCAACTAAACTTCCAGTGCTGTTGAAAATTTGTGTTG
>Ga0255344_1003297_pt1 | contig 17884 bp, 16 predicted proteins | sample wastewater_treat_5_FD_192414 | JGI IMG/M metagenome (GOLD analysis project Ga0255344, IMG submission 192414) | Wastewater microbial communities from Lulu Island WWTP, Vancouver, Canada - plant18 | ecosystem: Engineered > WWTP > Wastewater > Unclassified | place: Canada: Vancouver, British... | reverse complement strand
AATAAGTGCATTTTTGCATGATGAATTTTGGATCACAAGTTTTAACACTAATTAAGCTGGAAGCGAAGCTCGAATGGAAGAACCGACAAGCGGTAACCAGTCTGTTAGTTTATTCTTTGGCGAGCATATACATTTCGTATTTAAGCTTTCGTCAGGTTTTAGATCCGGTGACGTGGAATGCCCTATTTTGGATAATAATGTTATTTGCTGGCACTAACGCCATCGCCAAAAGCTTCATTCAAGAAAGTAAAGGGCTACAGTTCTTCTATTACAGTATGTTACCTCCTCAAGCCGTTATTCTTTCAAAAATATTCTATAACATATTGTTACTCGGAGTATTAGGAGGAATCAACTTCTTCATTTACTCGATGATATTCCAATCACCTGTTCAAAATAATGAACAATATTTACTTGGATTACTACTAGGATCAATAGGACTATCGAGCACATTAACATTAGTTGCCGGCATAGTCTCCAAAGCAAACAACAACGCAGCTTTAGTAGCGATCCTTGGCTTTCCGTTACTCTTTCCCTTATTACTAATGATAATTCGATTTACTGGCAATGCAATAAACGGATACAGCTGGGCTATAAACCAAAGTTGGTGCGGATTGTTATTGCTGCTAAACGGCATCATCATCATCCTTTCTTACCTACTGTTTCCGTATCTTTGGCGAGAATAATTATGACTACAAAAAACAACTCTATATCACGCTCATGGTGGTGGAAAATACTAGCTATTGTAATGCTGGTATATACCTTTATAATGGGATTTTTAGGCCCAGTGCCGGCAATGCCTATTATAAATGAATCGATACGCAATTTATACTTCCACGTAACGATGTGGATGGCCATGATTACATTGATGTTCGTTAATGTAATATACTCCCTCAAATATTTGAGTTCAGGTAAACTTTACCACGACCTAGTAGGAGAAGAATCGGCCCGTATGGCGATGGTATTTGCCAGTGCAGGATTAATTACTGGAATGATTTGGGCAAATTTCACTTGGGGAGCGCCGTGGGTAAACGATCCACAGTTAAATGGAACAGCCGCAACCATGTTGATTTACGCTGCTTATTTCATTTTAAGAAATGCAATTACTGATGAAATTAAAAGAGCGAGAATAGGATCAGTTTACGGAATATTTGCCTTTGTGATGATGTTTGTATTCATCATGATTATCCCAAAAATGAATGACTCTTTACATCCCGGAAAAGGTGGTAATCCCGGATTCAACAAATACGACCTCGATTCAAATATGCGAATGGTATTTTATCCAGCAGTAATCGGATGGACATTATTTGGAGTTTGGATGATGAGTTTACGAGTTAGATTAAGAAAAATTGAAGAAAAAATTCACAACGCATGAAAAATAAAACATTAATCTTTTCATTACTGTTTGTAATAATGAATCTTGCAGCACAAGCTCAAAATATTGAGATGGCAGATACAATGCGATCGAACGGTAAAATATTTGTAGTAGTTGTGGTTGCAGCAGTAGTGTCGATTGTATTATCAATTTACATGATAAGCATCGACAAAAAAGTGAGCAAATTGGAAAAGAAAGTCAACGAAACAAAATAAAAATTACTTTTCAAATAATACAAAATGAAAAAAATACACATTATAGGAATAGTACTTATCGCCGTAGCATTGGCCGTGATTGTAAGTACAGTAAGTGAATCGAGCACCTATGTTACTTTTGGTGAAGCACAAAAAAATGAAGGAAGCACCTATCATGTTATTGGTAAAGTAAACCTTCAAAAAGACTTCATTTATAATCCTGAGATGAATGCTAATCTTTTCGGATTTTTCATGGCAGATACTACTGGTAACGAAGTAAAAGTGATGTATAACGGAAGTAAGCCACAAGACTTTGAGAAGGCTGAAAAAATTGTTGTTGTAGGAAAGATGGAAGGTCCGGAATTTCATGCTTCTCAAGTGCTAATGAAATGTCCTTCGAAATACAACGGAACAGAAGAAGAACGAACGAAGAGCTTAACATCTTCCAATTAATTACTTTATACTATACAAGGTCATCAAGACCTAATACATTAATATGGGAACTCAATTTATCGGAGAGCATTTACAATATGGAAAGTTGGGAAACATTTTCATCATCCTTTCCTTCACTGCTGCTCTGGTATCAGCATTATCGTATGCATTTCAAGTTTTTCGCAAAAACGAAGATCCGCTTTCATGGAATCGTCTTGCACGAGTAACATTTTTTATTCACGGCTGTTCAGTAACTGGAATAGTAGCACTACTCTATTATCTAATACACGACCATTACTTCGAGTACTACTACGTGTGGCAACATTCTAGTACGACACTTCAAGTAAAATATATGTGGGCCTGTTTGTGGGAAGGACAAGAAGGAAGCTTCTTAGTGTGGACTTTCTGGCATGTAGTACTATCGACAGTAATTATAATAAGAGGCAAAGACTGGGAAGCTCCGGTAATGATGATTATGATGATGATTCAAGTCTTCTTAGCGTCGATGCTATTAGGACTAGAATTTGGGCATGTAAAAATCGGGTCGAATCCTTTTATATTACTTAGAAATCAGGCAGATTTCGCGAACCTTCCTTTTGTTCAAATGCCTGACTATTTATCAAAGTTAAAAGATGGAAGAGGATTAAATCCGTTGTTACAAAACTATTGGATGGTAATTCACCCACCCACTCTATTCTTAGGATTCGCGGCCACTGCCATACCGTTTGCATTTGCAATGGGAGGATTACTAACAAACAGAGTAAGAGAATGGGTTAAGCCAGCATTACCATGGGCATTTTTCGGAGTAGCCATTTTAGGAATAGGAATATTAATGGGAGGAGCTTGGGCATATGAAGCACTAAGTTTCGGAGGATTTTGGGCATGGGATCCTGTAGAAAATGCCAGTTTGGTACCATGGTTAACACTCGTTGGTGGAGCACACGTAATGTTAATCAACAAGAAAAACGGCACCTCATTATACAGTAGTATTATACTAAACACAGTATCATTCATTCTGGTATTATACTCGACATTCTTGACACGAAGCGGAATATTAGGAGAGACATCAGTGCATGCGTTTACCGATTTAGGAATGACTGGACAATTAATATTATACATGGCCTACTTCACGCTAATGGCTATTATATTGATAATTGCAAAACGAAAACAACTAAAAGATCCGAATGAAGACGAACATGTTAGTAGTCGAGAGTTTTGGATGTTTATGGGAATGTTAGTGTTAGTGATCTCAGCTGTTCAAGTAACCATTACAACCTCAATTCCGGTAATCAATAAAATGTTTGGCACCAAGATGGCGCCTCCGGCTGATGCGGTTGACTTTTACAATTCATGGCAACTTCCATTAGCAGTAATCATAGCACTATTGATAGCTGTTGCACAATATTTCAAATGGAAAAAATCTAACGGTAGCGAAGTAACGAAAAAGCTGGCCGTATCATTTATATCGGCATTAGTAATTTCAGGGATTTTCGAATACTACTTCCGATTCCCACGTGTTCAGCATGTATTACTATTATTCACATCAATTTGGGCATTTACCGCCAACCTTGATTATTTAATTAGAATATTAAAAGGAAACATTAAGCATTCTGGATCGAGCATTGCACATATGGGAATTGCATTAATTCTGCTAGGTGCTTTAATCTCGAATGTAGAAAAACAAGTCATCAGCCGAAATATGCTGAATGTAGACTTAGGAAAAGACTTCCCGAATAACGAAAACATATTATTATACCAAGGCGACACTTTAGCCATGGGTGAATATTATGTATCGTACAAAGGAAAAGAAAAAGAAGGCGTTAATTTATTCTACGAAATAGAATACTTCAAAGCCAATCATGGTACCGGTAAAATGGAAAAACAGTTTTCACTTAAGCCAATCGTTCAATTAAATCAACGAATGGGAAATGTAAGTGAACCTTCCACACATCGATTCTTATCGAGAGACATTTACACTCATATCACCTATGCTGAACTCGACGAAGGCAAAGCTAAAGCGGATGAAGAAGGATACAAAGAAGCTAAGCCGCATATGATGAAAGTAGGTGATACAATTGTTGCTAGCAATAGCATGTACACCTTCTATGAGTTAGATAAAAACATCGACAAAAAATCATTTGAATTAAACGAAGATGATTTAGCGGTTGGAGCAAAAATAAAAGTGACTGATGTGAATCGTAAAGAATATTTTGTAGAACCTGTATTCGTTTTAAGAGGATCAACACCATTCACACTATTTGCAGAAGTAGAACAACTTGGATTAAAATTCGGGTTTACAAAAATCGACCCTGAATCTGGCAAAATGGAAATTAGTGTTGCAGAGAAACAAAGCAACACTAGAGATTTTGTGATTATGAAAGCGATCATTTTCCCTCAAATAAATTTATTGTGGACGGGTTGTATTTTAATGTTCATAGGAACGTGGGTTGCAATTCGTAAGCGATTAATAGAATCAAAGAAATCATAGAGCTGATGCTTAAGGCGGCTATTATCGGTACAGGGAATGTGGCAGAACATTTGGCACCGGCTTTAAAAAAAGCAGGGATTCAAGTAACGCAAGTCTTCTCCAGAAAAACTGATAATGGCAAAAAATTAGCACAAAAAGTACAAGCAGCATTAATACATAATTTTGAAGAAATAAATCAAGACAACGATTTAATCTTCATCTGTGTGAGCGATCATTCAATTGCTGAAGTCGCTGGAAATATCCCGAAGGGAAAATATATTGTACTGCATACATCTGGAAGCACATCTCTTGAAACATTAAAACAATTCCACCGACAATGTGGAGTATTTTATCCTCTTCAAACTTTCACCAAAGGAATAAAAACCGATTGGAAAAAGATTCCAATTTGCATTGAAGGAAGCAATAAATCGGTAGTTGAAAAACTACAAGCAGTAGCCGAAAATTTTGGAGGCCCGATTCATAAAATCAACAGTAAAAAGCGCCAACAACTACATTTGGCTGCAGTATTTGCAAATAACTTTTCGAATGCCTGCTACAACATGGCAGCCACACTTTTATCGAAAAACAAGATAGATTTCAAAATCCTGATACCATTAATCGACCAAACAGCCCTAAAAACGCATTTTTCGACCCCTCAGCAACTCCAAACCGGTCCCGCAAGGCGAGATGACCAAAAAATAATAAAAGAGCACCTAACCCTTTTAAATGACGATAAGGAGTTGGCAAATGTTTACAAGCAAATTAGTCAGTATATTCGACATCACCACAAAAAAGACTAGTGGTTGCCTGCGTAAGGGAATACTTTTTTCAAATAATCGAGGCGAGAAGAATTATTATTTCCGGGAAAGACACCGTGACTAACATTTCTGATATCCTCGACAGAATAGAAAGAATGAGGATTTGTCTCTTCGATTAATTTTTTCACCAAAGCGATATCCTTTCTTTTCACCACCACCAATAATATTTTCACAGGACCTTTCGCTCCTTGTCCGTCCATTGTAGTAACCCCGAAATTATTTTGCACCAGAGCAGAAATTAGTTTATCGGGATTAGCAGCAGTAATTACACGCATAATTTGTAATCCGAGTGCCAATCGTTCTTCAATTTTTATCCCGACAAAAATCCCCATTGAATAACCCGACGCATAAGCAATAAAGCAAGCGGGATTGTGCAAATTTTTCATGATTTGCGAGATAGCAATTAACCAAATCATCACCTCACCAAAGCCAATAAAAGGAACAATATAACGAATCGACTTCGACAAAAATATATTCCTGAGTGTTGCCAATGTTACATCACTCATACGTGCAAGAAATATCAACAAAGGCAATATTACCCAATTGAAAACATCGGTTTGCATAAATGCATCACTAAACATAATCGTCAATTAATTTTTTAAACAATTCATTTACTCCGGCGACAGCCGTATTCTTTATCACTCTAAAATCAGTAACATCATAAGGCAATTCAGCCGAAGGATCGATCAAATATTTATCAGAAGCCTTAATAGCATAATGCAATAAACTAGCTGCAGGATAAACAGCCAATGAAGTACCAATCACAATAAAAATATCTGCGGTTTGAGTAATAATCATAGCCTTTTCCATTGCCGGAACTGCCTCCCCAAACCAAACAATATGCGGACGTAATTGACTTCCTTTTTCGCAAGTATCTCCTTCTTTCAACTCCCATCCATCAATTTGATAAACTAATGACGGATTTACTGTACTTCGAGCCTTCTTTAACTCGCCGTGCAAATGCAAAACTTTAGAAGAACCACCACGTTCATGCAAATCATCCACATTTTGCGTGATAACATGAACATCAAAATACTTTTCTAATTGAGCAATCGCTTTATGAGCTGCATTGGGATCAACTTCTAACAATTGTTTACGTCGCTGATTATAAAATTCGAGTACTAATTTCCTATCTGCTATCCATGCATGCGGCGTAGCCACATCTTCAATACGATGATTTTCCCATAATCCATCACCGCCACGAAATGTTTTAATTCCACTTTCAGCACTAATACCTGCGCCAGTAAAAACAACTATTTTTTTCATCACAAAGGATTATAAAACGGTCCAATCATCTTGGAATTTAAAACCTCTTAACAACTCATCGGCCTTCATTCTTTTTTTTCCTGGAATTTGAACTTCCAAGAGGTGTAAAAATCCATCTGCAGTACTTAACTTCAAAGAAGATTTACCATCTGAAATAAGCTCATGGGTAAGAACAGTTCCGGCAAGTTCGGGAAGAGACTTATAAATCTTTAAAGGAAAAACAGAACCATCTTCCTTTTCTATATCGACAAATGCGCCGGGAAAAGGACTTAATCCAAGAACTTGATTATGCAATTCGGAAACAGATTTACTGCAATCTAATTTACAATCATCTTTAAATATTTTAGGAGCAGGCATCAATACCTCTCCTTCCGCTACAAACTCCTCTTGCTTATGAGAAACAATATTACCTTCCTCCAAAGCCCTAACCGTTTTCAAAACCAATTTAGCACCCACCATCATCATTTTATCGTGCAACTCCCCGGCTGATTCGTTCTCTCCAATCGGAATTTCCTCACGGAAAACAATATTTCCTGTATCAATTTCATGACGAAGGAAAAAAGTAGTCACACCGGTTTTTGATTCACCATTCATTACTGCACGATTGATAGGAGCCGCACCGCGATATTGAGGTAACAAAGAACCATGAAGATTAAATGTCCCATGCTTTGGCATAGCCCATAAAACTTCTGGCATCATTCTAAAAGCAACTACTATTTGCAAATCGGCGTTCAATGCTCGAACCTCATTTAAGAAATCAGGATCACTTAATTTAACTGGCTGCAATACTTTCAAATTATGATCGAGAGCATATTGTTTTACAGACGAAATATTTAATTTTTGTCCACGGCCAGCAGGTTTATCAGGTGCAGTAATTACAGCAACAACCTCATAACCGTTTTTAATTAAAATATCTAACGAAGGAACGGCGAAATCAGGCGTTCCAAGGAATATTATCTTCATTTTTTCAGCACTTTAACATCCGTAATTCGAATTAATCTCCCACCCATACAAGTGGTCATTTTATTTTTTTCATCAACAAAAAGAATAAATATTTTCTTTCCATCAACAGCTAGAGAATCAGGTAAATTTACAGGTTGAAAACGAGTTGAATTTTTATCTTCAAGAAGGAATGAACATCCATCCAACGATCGTGCATCCACAACATTCATTTCGGTGTATTTAGATAAGTCGAGCGATTGAGGAGGAGGACTATTTTTAGAACAACAACCCGCGACTAAAAAAAGCAAAACAAACAAGTTATAAAATTTAAACATGATCAGCTGATAAATTTTCAATATTTAATCTCCACTTCCCTGAGTAAAGATATCCGGCGCTAAAGATACCCATTAATAGCCAATAAACTATTTCAGAGCACCAGATAACTTCAACAGAAGCATTAAAAATAAACGAACAAGAGAAAATATAAATCAAGTAAATACTGATATTAGAAATTTCGATATACATGGCTGCCTTAGTACTTCCAGTACCTGATATTGAACTTAGCAAAATCATACTTACCGAAAAAACAACCGTAGCTGCACAAATAATGTAGAAGCTATTAGTAGCATGAGCTATTAAAGCATTATCGGAAGTAGTTAAATGAAATATAAATTCAGGAAATATCAAAAACAAAACGGTTGTAATTACTCCTGTTATCAAACTCATTATTGAAACACGCTTCACTAATGCGGTTACCTCCCCTACTTTACTTTGCCCAATTAGGTTTGAAACCATACTATTGGCAGCCTGAGAAAATCCCCATATTGGCGTCATTAATACCATGTAAATACTTCTCACAATATTAGAAACCGCCAACTCGTGAGATCCCAACCTTTCAATCAACACAAAAAAAGTAAACCAAGCCATCATTGAAATGAGGTGTTGAAATACTATTGGAGCCGACAAAGAAAAAATTTGTTTTGTTAAGGGGACACTCAATTTCTTAAATCGGAATAAATTAAAAGAACTAAACTCAGAATGACGAAAAGTATAGACGATCGCATAAATAGCAGCTGCAGCTTCAGCAAGTGCTGAAGACAATCCGCTTCCAAATATTCCCATGGCAGTAAACCCACAATTTCCCAACGTCAGGCAATAATTAAAAAGAATATTCAACAACATCATCACCACCGTTGTATAAGTGATAATTCGAGTTGATGCCAATCCCGTATAAAAAGATCGGAGAGCAATTAAAACCATCATGAAAAACAATCCCCATGAGCGAGCAAACAAATACTGAACACAAGCATCTGCAACTAAAGAATCTGAAACAACTAAGTTGATAAAAGAAGGCATCAACAAGTAAACTAAAAACTCCATTAATACCGTAAATGAGAGCATTAACAAGAGGCCATTGTCGAATATTTCACCGATGAGATCGTTTCGATTTTCGCCAGTTCTTCGAGCAATTAAAATTTGCAAACCGATGCCAAAACCGATGCCAATCATTACAAGAACAAAATAAAAAACTCCACCTAATGCAGAAGCAGCCAATTCCTTTTCGCCCACTCGCGCAACGAAAGCAACATCAGTAAAATTAATAACAGTATTTGCTAGGCTACTTAATATTATTGGCCATGCAATCTGCCAAATAATTGAATAGTCTTTAGTAGATTTCATAAATAAAGAAAGGGCTATGCGCCCTTATAAACCATTTTGTAATGAGGAATATTTGCTTCATAGAAAAGTTCACCTTCGGGAACAAATCCGGCCTTAGCGTATAGATTCATAGCAGAAACCTGCGAATGCAAATAAATTTTCTTTTGCAAAGGCAAAACATCCTTCAATACGGTATTCACTAGAGTAGCACCTACACCTTGATTTCTGAATGAAGGCAATACAGCAAAGCGTTCGAGCTTCACTCCATTGTCGGTCACTCTCCATCGTGCAGTACCTCCGGGGACATCATCAACCAAAGCCAGATAATGAGTAGCAATTTCCTCGAAAGAATCGTACTCTTCTTCTCTCGACACCATTTGCTCCTCAACAAAAACAATTCTTCGAATCGTAAATGCGTGTTCGGCTTTAGCTTTATCAGAAATATTAAATGAAACAGTAGTTATCATGACATAAAATTCTGTCACAAAAATACACAAACTTCTACCAATTAACAGACAAGTTGCAGAGATTTACATAACAACAATTCTATTTTGCCATGTGTTCCCTGCAGCATCTGTGATTTTTACAGCATAACTGCCTGGAAGTAATTGATCACTGCTTACAGTAAATTTACTGTTGAAGTCAGAAGTTTGTTCATCAAAGACTAGTCGCCCTGAATTATCATAAAGCACTACGTGGCAAACTCCAATTCGATCTTCCGGCATAACTACAGAGAATGATCCGTCAGCAACCGGATTTGGGAATAAAGCAACAACACCAATAACTGCTTGCTTAACAGCTTTAATATCGGTTAAGATATACTCGCCATTATAATCTACTTCCTTTATTCGATAATAAAACACACCACTACCTATATTCGCATCAGCAAAATTGTAATAGCTCATCACTGTAGAATTACCATGTGCTTTCACTCTACCGATTGAATAAAAATTCTTACCATCATTACTTTTTTGAACATCGAAGTAATCGGCATCTTTTTCGCTTGCAGTATTCCAATCTAATAATGCATTTCCCTTTTGGGCAAAGGCATTGAAAGATACAAATTCAACAGGCAAAGGGTTTGAACCACTTGATGAATTCGCCAAAGTGAAATACCTATTGAAACCCGAGAATGTAGTGCTTGTAATATTTCCGGACCCATTCGCAGTTCCAGTTCCACCTAAATCTATCCAAGCAGTTGTACCATTGTCGCGAGCAATGCGAAGATTTGAATAATTTGTAACAACATCATCATTACCATATGACAATGTCAGGCGAGCAGTAGCAAGGTTGGCAACTGCTGTTCTATTGATGTTATAATACCTAACATCTGAAACCCATGATAAGGTTGAAGGTAAAGTAAAAGACATTGATCGAGCTGATGAAGCCATTACTTCGCTAACATAAGTAACCGAAGTTGAATTTGAATGGCGAATGGCTAATATCATTGGACGATAAGCGCCATTTTTTCCAACAGGAATATTCAATGTTTTTGCAGTTGAAGAAGCAACCACTTGAGCTATTGGTCCATCGATATAAGATAAAGAAGAACCGATTGATGTTGATGAATTCGCCAAACAAGTAATAATATTTGTAGACGTAGTATAAACAATGCCATCAAACAAAGTCAAAAAATTGCTAACATTTATTGGATTTCCAATACTAACACCAAAAGGATTATTTATTGATAGTTTATAAAAAGTGGTTGTAACCGAACCTCCGATCCACTGACCTTCCGGTGCCTGCATCAATACAGTGCTATTTCTTGCGTTAAAAGTACCAGCATTGTAAAATCCATGAATACCATCAAAATTATGAGTTAATGTCATAATTTTTGAAGATCCTGCGGCTCCACTAATTGAATTAATATCAAAGACTTTATTTGACTCAATATTTAAACTTAGTAATTTAAAATCAGATGTTGATGCATAAGAAGTATAAAGAGATACTGTAGAAGCAAGTGGACCAGAAACCTTAAAATTAGGTTGAACAATACTATTATAAGGTACGAAATTAAATTTAGCACCAGCAGTAGTTGAAGTATTACCGAACTGAACAATGCCATCCGTAATTGAAACGGTTCCGGCTGTTCCATTCAAGTCAAAGTCGGCGACTGTACTTCCTGTTCGATTTGGTTTTTGAAATATAATGTTTCCTCCTGACATACTAAAGGCACTTGAAGCATTGCTATTAATATGAATCAATGGATCCGTTGTACCAGTAGTTCCTGAATTACATAAAATTGACCCACCAGTTATATTAAACACAAACGGATCAGTTGCATACCCTATTTTATTAGTTATACCACCATATACAGTTAACTGACCAGAAGAAATATTAATTGTAGCTATTGTGGATCCATTTTTACAATATCTAATTCCACCATTTCCGGCTGTACTACCCACAGTAACTGTTCCACCAGTAACATTAATTTTCCCTTCAAGATATAAATATTGATTTCGAGGAGAAAGTGCTAAAACGCCTACTGGAACGGTAACAGATGCATCAACAGGAATTGTAAAATTGCCACCAAATGGATTAACTTGAAAATTACTAGTGTTATTATGTACATAATTTCCATAAGTAAGAACCAAAGTTCTAATGGCAGTTTCAAAACTACTTACTTGCACATTTAATTCATAAGTGGTTAATGAACTTTTAAATAATGTAACCGTATTTAAATCAAATGTACCTGTTCCGGTAATGTTGGAATTAATTTTTCCATTAAAAGTTAAGTTTACCAAATCATTAGCATCCGAATATAAATCAAGGTCACCATTATTTATTAAGTTCCCAGCAATAAATATGCTGTGCGTTTTGGTGTTATTACCTACATAGGCTAATTGAGCACCTTTATTAATGGTGAGATTTCCCGCGATAGAAATGCTTCTAATCGTATTGGATGGAAAGAGTAACTTTCCAGAAACACCTTGTCCAATTGTTAGATTTGTAACTAACACATTGGTATCAACATTAATTGTGTAGGCATTTCCAATAAATACAATATCACCACGCTGTGGGTAAGTTCCTGCATTTGTTGCATTGCCATACGTAACTGTTGACCATGTGGTGGGGTTTTTCCACATACCGTTATTAGTTCTCGAATAGTAGGTTACCGCTGAGGATTCACTTACTATTACAAGAACAAATGCCAGCGCCATTAAATGGACTTTTAGATACGGCTGTATGAGTGTTCTCATATTGGATAAATTAGACATATTAGTTGGTGATTCAAATATGCATGCTTCTACGGCAATAAAAATGTCTAATCTATTGATATATCACATTTGTAAGATTTCAAGAAAAATGTGATTATTTTAGTATGTAGAACAAGAAATAAAAAAAGTATGCATGAGCTAAAATAGAATCATGCATACTTATAAAAATAAACAAAGAATATGGAAGAAGATATAAATATATCTTGAAACCCTACTCGACTATTACACCAGAATCAGCGATTTTATTCTCATTTAAATCATAACATACAAACTTATAAACTCCAGATTTCATAGTATCAGGAATATGAATATTTAGCACATCGGTACAGTTGTAGTATGTTGATTGAGAACATATCTTTCCTGCTTCAGAATACATCACTACGCTTATAGTATTTGGTGCTTTATTTCCGAGGTAAACATGCATAGTATTTCCCGATACAGGATTGGGATAAAAGCTAGTAATTGTATTCTTGTTATCAGGATATACGGTACGAATTGAAGTATAGCAATATTTACCATTTACATCAACTTGTTTTAAGCGGTAGTACATCACGTTTGGTAAATAATAAGCATCATTATAATGGTATTTATTAATCACTGTTGAATTACCAATCGCACTTACTTTACCCAATGCTTCAAAGTTGAATCCGTCATTTGACTTTTCAATTAAATAATAGTCGGCACCCGATTCTGATGAAGTAGCCCATGTAAGATTTACATTATTTGCAACTCTTTTTGCCTCAAATGACAACCAGTTTACGGGCAAAGGATTACTTCCTCCAATTGCATTTCCCAATGTATAAGTAGTTCTTAGCGAAGATATTCCACTGATAGTAATAGAACCAGAAGGGCTGGCTGACCCGCTACCGCCTTCATCAACCCAAGATCCTGATTCATCATAAGATGCAACTCTTAAGTACGCTTCATCGGCAACTCCATCGTCGGTATCGTAATAAAAAGTTATTGATGCTGTAATCAATCCTGCAGAACCACTTCTGCTAAAGGAATAATATCGAAAATCAGAAACTTTGTTCAATGATCCGGGAATCATATAACTTAAATCGCGAGCCGATGTATTGATCATTTCCGCAGAATAAACTACTGGAGCAGCAGTAGTATGTCGAACAGTCATTGAAACAGGTTTATAAGTACCATCTTTGCCAATTGGGAAATTTACGACTTCGTCGGATGTTGAAGCGATACTAACCGAAAAACTTCCGTCGATGAAGGAAGAAGAACTGCCTAAGCTATTTGTTGAACCGGTTAACATATCAAGTGAACCGGCACTAACAATCGATACCATTCCTGATGTTAAAGTCAATAATCCTGCCACTTGAACTACTGACGACACTTGAACTCCACTTGAATTATTTATCGTGAAGTCATTCAATGAATATGTACTACTGCCGGAAATACCTTGCGCTTCACTGGCTAACATAACTAAAGTCCCTAATCTATTATCAAATATCCCATCGTTGTTAAATGCAGTAACACCGTCAATTGTTGAAGTAAGTATTACTGAACGACTATCATTTGTTGATCCGGATGCAGATTGTACATCTAATGTTTTATTATAGTCGATGTATAAACTAAGAACTTTTATATCATCGGTAGAATTATTGGCAGGTTGTAGCTTCGCTGAGCTGAGTGATGATCCTGTGATTCTTATTGATGGTAATATTACGCTCGACGAAGGCACAAATGTGAAGATGGAATTATCACTGGTATTTTCATCTCCAAATTGTACGGTTCCACCTCCTACACTTACCGATCCGTTATTACAACATACTGAGAAATCGCTAACCGAAAGTCCTGTTGTATTATTTTGAGAAAGAACTATTGATCCTCCTCCCATAACAAACGTACTTCCCGCAACATCATTCAAATTAAAAACGCTACCTGCTGTTCCCGATGATCCTGTATTCAAATACACTGTTCCTCCAATCATGCTAAAAGAAAATGGATCTGAAGATGCTCCCGTTTTATAAGTACATCCTCCATAAATATCCAATGTTCCTCCGGAAATATCCATTCTAGGAGTAAATGCGCCAATTTTATCGTATTTAATTCCACCAGCGCCTGCCGATGATCCTATGCGCAATGTACCTCCGATTACTGTTAGTGTTCCACTTAGGGTTACATCATCGCTGTTAGGTGAAAGGTGTAAAATCCCCATTCCCACTTTTACATTGACATCTGAATTAACAGTAAAAGCAGAACCTGAAGGATTCACTTGAAACGAGCTACTGTTATTGTGATAATAGGTGCCATATGTAAGCACCAAATCTCTGATAGCTGCTTCAAAAGTTGTCGACGTTACTTCGATTGTATACGAGGTAGATGTTGATTTATTTAAAGTCACCGTGTTTAAATCAAATGTGCCGTTGCCACTCACTATCGCATTGGTCGTTCTATTGAAAGTAATATTCACAACATCATTGGCATCTGAATAAAAATCTATTTCGCCATTGTTGGTAATACTCCCACCTTCTACTAATGAGTGCGATCGCGTGCTATTTCCGTTATACCAAATTTTACCTCCTGAATTCACCAAGAGATTGTTTTGTATTGTTAGTGTATATGCAGCTGACGAATTAAACTCTACTGTTCCTGATGAACCTTGCCCTATTGATAAATATCCGCAAGTAGGACTAAAATTTATATACACTAAATATCCATCTCCTACTAAGGCAGAATCGCCGGTTTTCGGATAGGTACCACTGTTAGTCGTTAGCCCGTAACCGGTAGTCGACCATGTTGTGTTATCATTCCAGTTCCCCCCCGAGGTCTTGGTATAATAAGTAGTTGCATTTGCTTTGTTTATAAGCAGTAAAGCAACTAAAGCGATAAAATAACGAACATACTTTTCCATTTTTGTTTGTTTTTGTATTAAAAAATAAAACAACAATTAAGCCACTCGTCGAAATGTTCATTTTAAAATACTCTATTTCTTACACTTGAATTGAAGTCCAAAAAAGACAAAAAATCCCGTGTAATTGGCCAAAAGGCATCAATTACACGGGATAAAATAAAATTTTTAAATGATCTTAATCAGTAAACCTTACAGTTTTGAAAGGCGATCCAGCACTGTTACAACTAGCTTATGCATCGATTCTTCAGCCTTGGTGCTGTATTGTTGAGCTATTCGGTTAGCCACAATTACGTTAACGGAGCAGCAATGATGACCCAAAAGTTTTGCCAAACCATACATCGCGCCGGTTTCCATTTCGAAATTCGTTACTCGGTGACCGTTATAATCGAAAGATGTAAGCTTATCGATTAAATCGGGACGAGATGGTGCTAAACGCAATTGACGCATTTGGGGACCATAGAATCCAGAACATGAAGCAGTTATTCCAACATACATATCGGGCGATAATGTGGCAACTAATTTGTCGGAAGCCTTAGCCAAATAAGATTCAGGAAATATCGATTTATTGGGTAAATGCGCTCGAAAAGCTTCAATTATGGCCAATTCTTCGTCATTATTCACCAAATTATAGAAATTCAGCAATCCATCTAGACCTAATCCGAAGGAAGAACAAACAAATCCATCAACAGGAATATTTGCCTGTAACGACCCTGAAGTACCGATTCGCACCAAGTTTAATGAAGTTAAATTTTCCTTTATTGTCCTGGTTTTGAGGTCGATATTCACTAAAGCATCGAGTTCATTATAAACAATATCGATATTATCGGTACCAATACCTGTCGACAAAACCGTCATTCGTCGACCTTTATAAGTCCCGGTATGGGTTACAAATTCCCTTTTATTTTTCTTAACTTCGACAGTATCAAAATAACTGCTGATTAGAGCAACACGATCGGGGTCGCCTACGTTGATGATTATATCACTAATTTCCTCCGGTTGGAGGTTCAAATGATAAACACTTCCGTCCTTGTTGAGAATTAACTCAGATTCTGCTATTTTCGACATATGCTAAAAACTAATAATTTTGCAAGAGAACAAATATAAAATTTAAACTTAGATGTGCGCTTATAAAAACCATATTGTTATTCCAATCGACTTTAGTGAACAATGCTTAATTGCTTTAAACCAGACGTATAACCTTGCCCGATTAACCAAATCGGACATAACGCTACTTCATGTTATTGATGGCGATATGTTTTCGGCAATGATTAGCATTTTCGGTGATAAGGAAGAAAAAGAAAAGATTTACCGGGAAGGAATTAGTGTAGAATTAGATAAATTGGCGAATGAAGCTCGTGCAAAATCAGGATTAGAGATTAAAACCCGAATCGAAAAGGGCAAAATTTATGATTGTGTAAATGAAGTTGCTACTGAATTAGAGGCTGCATTTATTGTAATGGGAACATCGGGAGCATCCACACTTAAAAAGAAAATGATCGGATCTAACGCCGTTCGTGTAATTGGAGATGCTCCTTGTCCGGTAATCACAATCAAAGGAAAAGAACACCGTTCGGGTTGTAATACCATTGTCCTTCCTCTCGATCTTTCGAAAGAAACGAAAGAAAAAGTTGGTAAGTGCATTGAAATTGCTGCCTTCTTTAACTCAGCTGTGAAGGTAATGTCGATTGTTGATACCAACGACGAATTCTTTAAAAACAAATTAACACGTCAGATGAACCAAGTATTGGAATTCCTACAAAATAGTGGAATTTCATGTACAGGCGAATTCATTAATGATGACGATATTGCTGAAGGAGTTCTTAAATATGCTGATAAAGTGAATGCTGATCTTATCATTATTATGACTCAACAAGAATTAGAATTCACCGATTACTTTATCGGAACTGCATCGGCTCATATTATCAATAATTCAGAAATTCCGGTTTGTAGTATTCGTCCTATGGAAAGAAAAGATACAACTGAATACGTAATTTAAATAAAATTTATGACTATGAACAGAACATTCAAAATTAAAAAAATTCTTATTCCGTTTGACTTTTCTGAGACAGCAGCTTTAAGTCTCGACCATGCAATTAACATGGCCAAAATAATGGATGCTGAAATTGTGTTATTACATATTGTAGAAACATCTACGTTTCCAAGTTCAATATCGCATGCTTTTTCAGGATTCGAGAAAAAAGTGGAAGAAGCATCGAATGAAAAGCTTAGAGAATTATCCGATAAAATTAAAATTGAAAGCGGTATAACTGTACATATTTTAACTGAAGTTGGAAAAATTTATAAGAAGATAGCCTCTACTGCTAAGCAAAGTCATATCGATTTAATTATGATGGGTACTCATGGTTCAAGCGGTAGCAGTTACACACTAGGTAGCAATACAACCCGGGTGGTACAAGAAGCTCACTGCCCAGTAATGTCGTTCCAGACTCATGCTAACAAAATTGGCTTTCAGAAAATCATTCTACCAATAGATGATTCGCAGGAATCTCGTCAAAAAGTGCCATTTGCCGCGGAACTTGCAATTTATTATAAAGCTCAAGTCCAAATTGTTGGTTTAATGCAATCTGCTAACGAAGACTATCAGAGAAAGTTCAAGATCAAAATCGAACAAGTGGAAGATTAC